>Ga0114963_10000689_pt1 | contig 22867 bp, 22 predicted proteins | sample C_131016_EF_Meta_FD_87019 | JGI IMG/M metagenome (GOLD analysis project Ga0114963, IMG submission 87019) | Freshwater microbial communities from Lake Croche, Canada to study carbon cycling - C_131016_EF_MetaG | ecosystem: Environmental > Aquatic > Freshwater > Lake | place: Lake Croche, Canada...
CGGTAGACGTCAGCAAAGGCCAGCTTCATCGCCTCGATTTGCAAATGCTGTGAATCAACGCCATCCACCGGTAAGCCGGCCACATCAAAGTGTTCCAAGATACCCAAGGCGATCAGTGCAGCAATGCCTTGGCCGTTGGGCGGGATTTCGTGCAGGGTATAGCCACGGTAATTTTGCGCAATCGGCGTGACCCACTCAGGGCGGTAGTCGGCAAAGTCTTGGGCCGTCAAAGTGCCGCCATGCTGTGCGCTGAAGCGTTCAATGGCTTGTGCAATTTCGCCGCCATAAAATGCTTGTCCTTTGCTTTCGGCAATGGCGCGCAAGCCGCGTGCCGCGGCTTTGAACTGAAACAATTCGCCTACATCGGGTGCACGACCCCAAGGCAAAAAACTCTCGGCAAAGCCGGGCATTGATTGCAATTCGGGCGTGGCCGCCTCCCATTTTTGTTGCACGACAACAGGCAGCAAATAACCGCGCTCGGCAATGTCGATGGCCGGCTCCATCAGGTCGGCGAAAGGCAGTTTGCCAAACCGTTCGCTGAGCGCAACCCAACTGCTGACCGCGCCAGGCACCGTCACAGAATCAAAGCCGCGCTTGGGCGGTGCCGCCACATCGGCGCCGTATTTGCGTTTGAAGTAGTCGGGCGTCCAGCTCTGAGGCGCCTTGCCCGAGGCATTCAGGCCATGCAGTTGCTGGCCGTCCCACAAAATACAAAAAGCGTCAGACCCCAGCCCATTGCTGACCGGCTCGGTGATGGTCAGTGTGGCCGCTGCCGCAATGGCGGCATCGACTGCGTTGCCGCCCTTGAGCATCATGCGCAGTCCGGCTTGTGCAGCCAGGGGGTGCGATGTGGAGACCACATTGCGGGCAAACAGGGGCAGGCGTGCGCTGCTGTAGGGGGCGTTGAAATTGAAAGTCATGCTCGGTCAGTCCAGAGAAATTTTGCGTTCATTGATGATTTTTTTCCATTTGGCCGACTCACTGGCCAACATGCTTGTGAATTCTGCAGGCGTACCGCCGACAGCTTCAATGCCCAGCTTTTGCAATTTGTCGGCAACCTCCGCCTCTTTGAGTGCCTGATTGGCCGCCGTGTTGATGCGGTTGACCAGTTCAGCACGTAAACCTGGCGGGCCGAACACACCAAACCAAGTGGTCGACTCGTAACCGGGCAAAACCTCTGAGATGGGTGGAACGCCAGGCGCCAGCGGCGTGCGCTGCGCCGTGGTCACGCCCAGTGCACGCAAGCGACCATCACGCACATGCGGCAAGCCTGTGGGCAAGGAGTCAAACAACACGTCCACTTTGCCGCTGATCAAATCCGGCATGGCCAAGGCCGTGCCTTTGTAGGGGATGTGCACCACAAACACGCCTGCCTGTGATTTGAACAACTCCGCGGTCAATTGCACGATGGTGCCGTTGCCACTGGAGGCGTAGTTCAAACGGCCCGGATTTTTGCGGGCGTAGTCGATCCACTCTTGCACCGTTTTGGCGGGCGAGGAATTGGGGACCAGCATGATGCTGGGCGCGTTGCCCACTTGACCAATGGGCGTGAAATCCCGCACCGCGTCGTAAGGCATTTTGGGATTCAAGTTCGGCCCAATGGAATGCGTGCTGGACGTGGCCAGCAGCAAGGTATAGCCATCAGGCGGGGCTTTGGCCACCATGTCAGAGCCCAACGTGCCCCCTGCTCCGGGCTTGTTGTCAACGACCACCGATGTGCCGAGTTTTTCGGCCAGCTTTTGTGACAGGGTTCTGGCAAAAATATCTGTTGCGCCACCTGCTGGGAACGGCACGATAAGCCGAATGGGTTTACTGGGGTAAGTTTGCGCCTGCGCCCCGACCGAAACCATCAGGCAAAAAGCCATCCAAACCATTGCCGTCTTCAGAGGCAAATTGAAGTCATTTTTTTTCATGACAAGATTTTGGCAGAGTTTGGCAAGTGCCATGAAAACAGCGCCCGAAGGCGCCGTTTTAAAAGAGAAATTTGCAGGAAGATCACTCTTCCACGAAAGCTTCTTCGCGTTTGGATTTAACCGCGGGCAAAAGCACGATCACCAGCAGCACCACCGCCGCCGCCAACAAACTGGCCGACAAGCCACGCGTCACGAACACGGTCCAGTCGCCACGGGACAAGAGCAACGCACGGCGCAGGTTTTCTTCCATCATCGGGCCCAGAATAAAACCGAGCAACAAAGGTGCAGGTTCCACGCCCAATTTGATGAACATATAACCAATCACACCAAATGCCGCCACCATCCAGATGTCGAAGGTGTTGTTGTTGGTGGAGTACACACCGATCGCGCAGAAAAGCACAATCGCAGGGAAGAGCCAACGGTAAGGCACAGTCAATAACTTGATCCACATGCCAATCAAAGGCAAGTTCAAGATCACGAGCATCAAGTTACCGATCCACATGGACGCAATCAGTCCCCAGAACAACTCAGGATTGCTGGTCATCACCTGGGGGCCGGGCTGGATGTTGTGGATCGTCATCGCGCCCACCATCAAAGCCATCACCGCGTTGGGCGGGATGCCCAAGGTCAGCAAAGGAATGAAGGAGGTTTGTGAACCCGCATTGTTGGCCGACTCAGGGGCAGCCACACCACGGATGTTGCCTTGACCGAAAGGCACCTCACCAGGACGGAGCTTGGTTTTCTTCTCAATGGTGTAGGCCGCAAACGCCGCCAACAAAGCACCACCGCCAGGCAAAATGCCCAAGATAGAACCGATGGCCGTGCCGCGCAACACCGCAGGAATCATGTTCTTGAAGTCTTCTTTGGTCGGGAACAAACCGGTCACTTTGCCGGTGAAGACTTCACGCTCATCTTCTGGCTTGGACAGGTTGGAGATGATTTCCCCGTATCCGAACACGCCCATGGCAATCACAATAAAGCCAATGCCGTCGGTCAGCTCAGGAATGTCAAAGCTGAAACGCGCCACGCCCGAGTTCACGTCGGTGCCAACCAGGCCGAGCAACAAGCCCAACACAATCATGGCCACGGCCTTGAGCAAAGAGCCCGAAGCCAACACCACAGCACCAATCAAGCCCAAAATCATGAGCGAGAAATACTCAGCTGGGCCAAATTTGAAAGCCACTTCGGTCAAGGGCGCCGCAAAGGCGGCCAAGATCAAGGTGCCCACGCAACCGGCGAAGAACGAACCCAAACCGGCAGCGGCCAATGCAGGGCCGGCACGGCCTTTTCGGGCCATTTGGTAGCCGTCGATGACGGTCACCACCGACGAGGACTCGCCTGGCAAGTTGACCAAAATCGCGGTTGTAGAGCCACCGTATTGGGCGCCGTAGTAAATACCGGCCAGCATGATCAAAGCAGCCACTGGGGGCAAGGCGTAAGTTGCGGGCAGCAACATGGCGATGGTCGCGACTGGACCAATGCCTGGCAACACACCGATCAAGGTGCCCAACATGCACCCTAGAAATGCGTACAACAAGTTTTGTACAGTGAAAGCCACCCCAAAACCCAAAGCGAGGTTATTGTAAAGTTCCATGGTATTTTTTTCCTCAGCCTGTGATGAACGTGGGCCACACAGGGAACTGCAATTTCAGCAGGACCACGAAAGCCAGGTAGCTTCCGATAGACAGTACGGTGGACAAAATCAATACTTCTTTGAGGACAAAGACGTCACCTGCTTTACTGACCACAATCGTGGTGCCATAAATGGCCGCAATCAAACCCATGGCAGGCAATTTGATACTGGGCAAACCGCCCAGCAAAATGCCGAACAGCAAGTTGCCGCAAATGATGTAAAGCAAAGGCTTCCAGGCCCAACTGCCGATTTTTTCGCCATCGGCTGTTTCCACCACCAAAGACTTGAACATGACCAATGACCCCAAGAGGGCCAACAGCACGCCCAGCGAAAGCGGGAAATAACCCGGCCCCATGCGCGCGCCGGTACCGATGGTGTAGCTTGTTGCTCCGTAGGCAAATGCGCCGCCGATAACGGCGAACATCAGCCCAGAGAAAAAGTCTTTTTGACTTTTGATATTCACGATGTAACTCCTCCAAAGTTTGGATGTGCCGATTGTGGGGGCTTCCACGCATCATGACCATGTGGATTTCACCTATGTCCCGCGAGCTATAGACAAGTCCGAATGCCTGTTACGCCTCAGATACTTGTGGTTAACCCTTGGTTTCGGGGGCCAGGCCGTGATCACAGCCACCCGTGTCAGAACTTCGCCAAGGGCTTGAACATCTTCAACCATTTGCCTGCAGGCCAGCCGAATTGTTGCTCGATGCTGTCTGCTTGTGAATGCAGGGCCTCGCGTTCGGGTCGGTGGGGGGTTCTTTGCGCCAGCACAATCGTGTTGCCTTCGCGGGTAGGTTTGAAGTCCCATACCGCGTCTTCGCGGAATACTTGGGCTATTTTTTCCAAGCTGCGCTCATAACTGGATGCGCGACCAAACAGATTCACGGTCATGCAACCCGCTTCTGTGAGCAGATTGCGGCAATGGTCGTAAAACTCCACGCTGTCCAGCACAGGCAAGGCGGCTTCATGGTCGTACAAGTCCACATGCAGCAAATCGACTGTGCCCAGCCATTCTTCTTTCTGAATTTCTTGGCCTGCATCGGCCAACACCACACGCAAGCGTTCGTCATCGGGTGGCAACTTGAACCAACCCCGACAGGCATGCAAGACCCCAGGGTTGATTTCGATGGCGGTGCAAGTCATGTTCAGTTTTTTGTAGCAAAACTTGGTCAGCGTCGAAGCCCCCAAACCCAGTTGCATGGCATGCCCGCCTGCGACGTCGGCGGAATCCAGAAACAACAAACCGGCCATCATCCGCTGAACATATTCCAGTTCAATGTCATAGGGCTTAGAGATAAGCATGGAGCCCTGGACCCAGGGTGTACCTAAATGCAGATAACGGACACCACCGTTTTCAGAAAAATTGACTTCTGGCAGTATGGATTTCTTTTTGCGAATCATGGGCTCAATTGTCGCCGACCAGATCCTGACAAGCCAAGGCGAGGCACGACCCGACACGCATTGCCGGTCGTGGCCAAAGCCAAATCGGTCGCAGACATGCCGCGCAATTGCGCCATTACGGCAGCGATGCGGGGCAATTGGTCAGGCGCATTGCGAGCTTGGGCCATACCATCCGCACGCGCTTGTGCTGTGCGGTACAACCACTGCGGGGGAATATCGGGGGCATCGGTCTCGAGTACCAAGGCCTCCAAAGGCAGCTGCATGGCCAGTCGGCGCAATTGGGTGGCTCGCTCAAAAGTCAAGGCCCCGCCAAAACCGAGCGCAAAACCCAAGCCCACAAAAGCCTGCGCCTGCACTAGACTGCCATTGAAGGCATGGGCCATCCCGCCCATCACGGACACTTGGCGTAAGCCTTTGAGCAAACGATCGGCTGAGCGGCGCACATGCAAGACGACAGGCAAGCCATGTTTGCGGGCCAACTTCAGCTGCTCGACATAGAAAAATTCTTGTCGTTCACGCATCAGGGGCGCTGTCAAAGTCGGCACAAAAAAATCAAGGCCAATTTCACCCACAGCCACCAAATGCGGATCATCCTTGTAGCAGCTCAAAGCTTCGTCCAACACAAGCAAATCATTGTCTTGCGCCGCAGGCACGCACAGCGGATGAATCCCCAAGGCATAGCTGTCGCCCATGGTCAGTGCGCATTCACGTACAGCCGCAAAATTGGCCACTTCAACAGCAGGGATCAGACATTGCGACACGCCCACTGCACGGGCTGCTTCGCGAACGGCCAAGCGATCAGCCCCAAACTCTGCGGCGTCCAGATGACAGTGTGTATCGATCCACATGGAATTCAAAGCGCGCGATACTCAATTCAGCCCAACCAGCTTCAACCGGCCGAATCGGGCACTAAGCGGCCTTGCACCAGTTTCACTTGGCGACTGCAGCGCGCGGCCAACTGCGTATCGTGGGTGACCACCACAAAGGCGGTGCCCACATCGTGGGCCAACTGCAACATCAGATCGAACACGCCTTCGGCGGTGCTGCGGTCCAGGTTGCCGGTAGGCTCGTCGGCCAGCACGCACGCGGGCTGCGTCACCAAAGCACGGGCAATGGCCACACGTTGGCGCTCGCCACCCGACAGCTCGGCGGGGCGGTGCTGCAAACGGTCTTGCAAGCCCACATTGGTCAGCCAAATTTCGGCCGCAGCAGCGGCTTCGGCGCGCGGCATGCGGCGAATCCACAAGGGCATAGCCACATTGTCCAGCGCACTGAACTCGGGAAGAAGATGGTGGAATTGATACACAAAACCCAGGTAACGGTTACGCCATTGACCTTGCTCGGTGGCACTCAGTTGGGACAGCGCTTGCCCCTTCAAATGAACCATGCCTTGGGTCGGCTTGTCCAGGCCCCCCAGCAAATGCAGCAAGGTGCTTTTACCCGAACCCGAGGCACCGACGATGGCCAAGGTTTCGCCCGCACGCACCTCCAGGTCTACGCCTTGCAGCACGGTCACATCGAGTCGGCCTTCGGTAAAGCGCTGGGTCAAGCCTTGGGCTTGCAACACGAGATCATTCATAGCGCAGCGCCTGTGCCGGGTTGACTTGGCTGGCACCCCAGCTCGGGTAGAGGGTGGCGACAAAAGCAAGCACCAAAGAGATGATCGCGATCGGCACGATGTCCGCACTTTGGGGTTCACTGGGCATGCGGCTGATCAGGTAAATGTCTTTGGGCAAGAAACTTGCTTGAAACAAGCTCTCCAGCGCAGGCACGATCACATCGATGTTGAACGCCACCAGCAAGCCCAAAGCAAGGCCCGACAAGGTGCCGATCACGCCCACCATCGCGCCCTGCACCACAAACACGCCCATGATGCTGGCCGGGCTGGCACCCAGGGTGCGCAAGATGGCAATGTCGGCGCGCTTGTCGGTGACCGTCATCACCAAGGTGCTGACCAAATTGAAAGCGGCCACGGCCACGATCAAGGTCAAGATAATGAACATCATGCGTTTTTCCACCTGCACCGCTGCAAACCAGGTGCGGTTTTGCTGGGTCCAGTCGCGCACCAGCACCTCGGGCGGCAGCACCGCCGCCAATTCATAAGCCACTTGCCTGGCTTGGTGCAGGTCGCGCAGTTTCAGGCGAACGCCGCTGGCGCCTTCGAGCCGGAAGATCCGGCCTGCATCGTCGACATGAATCAAAGCCAAGGCCGAGTCGTATTCGTAATGGCCAGAGCTGAAGGTGCCGACCACCTTCATTTGCTTGAGTCGAGGCACCACCCCAGCCGGAGTGATTTGACCGCTGGGCGAGACCAAGGTCACCGGATCGCCCACCCGCAAGCCCAGCATGCGCGCCAGGTCCACCCCCAGCACCACGCCGAATTGGCCGGGCAGCAACTGCGAGAGCGCCTGGGTTTGCACGCCGGGCGACAAGTCGGTCACACCGGGCTCCAGCGCCGGGTCAATGCCCCGCACCATCACGCCCTTCATGTCCTCACCCCGGGCCAGTAAGGCCTGAGCAGAAATAAACGGGGCCGCAGCCAGCACGCTGTTGTGCGCCGTCACCGTTTTGAGCGTGCCCTGTGCATCAGGCAAAGCACCACCATCGGCCGAGACCACCTCAATGTGCGAGACCACGCCAAGCATGCGGTCACGCACCTCTTTTTGAAAGCCGTTCATCACCGACAACACAATGATCAACGCCGCCACCCCCAAGGCAATGCCCAGCATGGACACGCCCGAGATGAACGAGATAAACCCGTTGCGCCGGGTCGCTCGGCCGGCGCGGGTGTAGCGCCAGCCTAAAATCAATTCATAAGGAATTTGCATCGTTTCAATCCATTTTCACAGAGGGGATTGTGGCATCCCGGACAATAGCCCCATGACCGTTCAATTCACCGATGGCGTTGAACCTCGCCATCACCTGATCATTCCGTACGCAGCCACCCGATCGCCCATGGGTCGTGCAACCTTGGCTCGGCTTCGTTTGCCGAATATGCAATTGCTTTTACAGACTTTAACGCGGGTACATACCGAAGAAGACGATCCCGACCAGCTCTGTCTGGACATGCCCCACGAACGCACCCTTGGGCAGGCCTTGCAGTTGCCCACAGTGGGCGGTTCCTGGCCTTGGGCTGCATTGAGCGAGGCCAACCCGTCCGGCCAACCCCAAGCCTACTTCAGCCCCTGCCATTGGCAAATCGGCATGGACCAGGTGGTCATGCTCAACCCCGACAATTTGCAGTTGAGCGAGGAGGAATCACAATCTTTGTTAACGGCAATGCTGCCTTTTTTGACAGAAGACGGTTTGACAGTGCGCTATATCTCGCCCACACAATGGCATGTGCAAGGTGAGATGCTGCGGGATTTGCAATGCGCCAGTCTGGACAGGGTGATCGGCATGAACCTCAACGCCTGGTTGCCCAAAAGCGAATCGGCCAAGTGGGTGCGGCGGCTGCAAAGCGAAATGCAAATGCTGCTGTACAACCACCCCGTCAACGACCAACGCAGTGCCCAGCGGCAATTGACGGTGAATTCTTTGTGGGTTCACGGCGCAGGGTCCTTGACAGAAAAGCCTACCCAGCCAGCGCCCCACATCACCATGGCACTGCGAGAACACGCCCTGCGCGAAGATGCGACGGGCTGGCTCAAGGCCTGGCATGCGTTGGACGCAAGGCTGGGTGCCGAGCTGTTGGACAAAGCCAAAACCCATGCCGTGACATTGACCTTGTGCAGCGAACACGCGGCACACACTTACCAATCACGACCACAAAACCTCTGGCAACGTGTGCAGCGCATGCTGAGCCCTGTTTCTGCGATCACAGTCTTGCAAGCCCTATGAAAATTCTGACCCGAGACATCCCCCCACGCGCCGTCTGGGCCCTGGAGCAAGCTGGCGTGCATCCGCTGCTGGCCCAACTGTTTGCCGCTCGCGGCGTGTTGAACAAAGACGACCTGGACGATGGCTTGGCGCAGCTGCTCCCGCCCTCGGGCCTGTTGGGCGTCCAAGCCGCAGCCCGTTTGCTGGCCGATGCCATTGCCAGTCAGCAACGCCTGTGCATCGTCGCCGATTACGACTGCGACGGTGCGACCGCCTGCGCCGTGGCCGTGCGGGGTTTGCGTCTGCTGGGCGCCACGCAAGTGAGCTACATCGTGCCCGATCGGGTGGTCGACGGCTACGGCCTGACCGCCCCGATCGCCCAACGCGTGCACGCCAGCGGTGCAGACGTTTTAATCACGGTCGACAACGGCATTGCCAGTGTGGAAGGCGTGGCGCAAGCGCAAGCGCTTGGCCTGAAAGTACTGGTCACCGACCATCACTTGCCCGCCGCCGAATTGCCGAGCGCTGAGGTAATCGTCAACCCCAACCAACCGGGCTGCAGCTTTGCCAGCAAGTCCATGGCCGGCGTGGGCGTCATGTTTTATGTGCTGCTGGCTTTGCGCGCCGAGCTGCGCCTGCGCGGTGCGTTCACGGCCGAGCAACAACCCAAGCTGGACGCCTTGCTGCCGCTGGTGGCCTTGGGCACGGTGGCCGATGTGGTCAAGCTCGATGCCAACAACCGCCGCTTGGTGGCGCAAGGCTTGAAGCGCATTCGCGCCGGTGCCCTGCCCGCAGGCTTGAAAGCCCTGTTCACCGCCGCTGGTCGCCAAGCGGCCAGCGCCACCACTTTTGATTTTGGCTTTGCGCTGGGGCCACGCATCAACGCGGCTGGCCGCTTGTCCGACATGACGCTGGGCATTGAATGCCTGCTGACCGATGACGCCGCGCGCGCCGCGGAGTTGGCGCAAGCGCTGGACGGCATCAACCGCGAGCGCCGCGTAATCGAAGGCGATATGCGCGAACAAGCGATGGAAATTGCCGAGTCGTTGTTTGACGAAGGCGACGAGCCACCGCCCGCCATTTGCGTGTTCGACCCGGATTTTCATGAGGGCGTGGTCGGCATCGTGGCCTCGCGCATCAAAGACAAATTGCACCGCCCCACCTTTGTGTTTGCAGCCAGCAGCGCCGTGGGTAAAGAAGATGAACTCAAAGGCTCAGGCCGCTCGATCCCCGGTTTTCATTTGCGCGATGCCCTCGACCTGATTGCCAAACGCCACCCCGGCGTGCTGCTGCGCTTTGGCGGGCACGCCATGGCGGCGGGTTGCACCGTGGCCGAAGAACACCTGGACGTGTTTGAAGAAGCACTGAACCAGGTGGCCACCGAATGGCTAGATGCCGCAACACTCACGCGCTGTCTGGAAACAGATGGCCCACTGGCGCCCGAATACCTGCGCGTGGACTTGGTCGACACCTTGCACAAAGAAGTCTGGGGCCAAGGTTTTGCCCCCCCCATGTTCAGCGAAGAAGTGGACGTGGTCTCACAGCGCCTGGTGGGCGAAAAACACCTGGCCTTGAAACTCAAACACCAAGGCCAGCCGGTCGACGGCATCTGGTTTGGCCGCACCGCACAATTGCCGCGCCGCGTGAAACTGGCCTTCAGACTGGACGCCGACGAATGGCAGGGTCAGCGCCGGGTGCGGTTTTTGGTGGAAGGTGCACAAGAGTAAAAATCGAAGCCGGCCTCATTGAGGCCTGAAATAAAAATCGCCCAAAGTCTGGTCATAAACGGCTGGCACTTGATCATGTCCCACACTCTTCGAAAGACGGGCCACTTCATTGCGCACATTACGCACCAACCGTTCAATGGATACGCCAGGTTTTTCCATTTCCTTGAGCAATACGCGGGTAAAGAGTCCGTTAGGCTCTTTGTCATTTGGCCCTAGACGGTCCAAGGCTTGTTGCCCTGTTCCAGCTGAAAACATAACCATTTGACCCGTGGCCGCGGCGGTAGCGCTTAAGCCACGACCACCAATGGTGCGCCCGGCGGTTTTGAATGGATTGTCACGACACGCATCGATGATGGCCAATGCAAACCGGGCCTTGGTATCTTGAATATCATCCAACAACCTCTGCAACGGAATCGCTTCGTCGCGAACTTGGTCTTCAGACTGTCCACGGATGTCGACAGGCAACAAGTAATTGGTTGCACCCAATTGAACACCGTGCCCGGCAAAATACATCACGACTTCATCACCGCCTTTAATTTGCGTTTTGAAGTTGCGAATGGCTTCTTTCATGCCGCGTTCAGTCAAATCCAAATGCATTGAGACTTCAAAACCAGAGCGCGCCAAGCTGGCGCTGATGGCTTTAGCATCTGAACGTGCATTCAGCAAAACGGGCACATCTTTGTAACTGTCATTTCCCAAGATCAGCGCTTTGCGATTTTTGACGCCTGCATTGGCCTCGGCTACCGCTGGCAAAGCGATGGGGGTCTGCGTCTGTGCCAGTTGCACTCTGAGTTTTTGCAATTCAGCATTGACGCGCGCCAGCTCAATAGCATCTTTTTTTCTGGCTTCATCTTCTTTTTGAATGCGCGTTTGCTCCAGGGCCAATGCAGTTAATCTTTCACGTTCAAGTTGTTGCGCTTGCTCTGTTTGAGCCAATTCCAATGCAGCTTGGCGTTTGACTTCTGCTGCCAAACTCGCTTGCTCCTTTTGTTGGACTTCTTGCGCAAGACGCAATTGCTCTTTTTGCTGAGCCTCCCTGGCTTTCTTTTCTAATTCATTTTTTATTTCCTGCTCTTCTTTCTGTTTCAGAAGCGCCGAATCCCTAGACTTTTCAATTTCACGATTTAAAGCTTGATTTTCAATTTCGTCTTTTAGTAGGGTCTTATTGAATCGATCCCTTACCACTGCCTCTGCCAGCTTCATGGCATCACCATAATTTGCAGGGTCTGGCAACTTGCGGGATTCGCTTAATTTAATGTCATAAGAACCCAGTACAAAATTGCCCGTTTCATCTTTCAAAATGCTTTGTACGATGGTATCGGGACTCGACACATAGTGAGTCGAAACAAATTTTTTCTTAAAAAAAGTTCCGGTTTCAAGAGTTAGGTTGTACAGACCAACAGGAACCAAAAAATCATGCATCTCAGCAAAAGCGCAGGTCATTTGCTGACCGTAAGTCAGTACGTTACACCCTTGCGAATTTCCAGCCTGAACGTCCAATTGGTAACTGCCCATCCTCAACAGGCTCTTGGTATTCAGTTGAGGCGCAAGCGTCAACTGCAGATAGAGACCTTTTTTTTCATGAAATCCTGTAAGCCCATAACCTACGATCAATTGATTCAATTGTTTCAACAGTTCCTGATCATCAGTTTTATAGACATTCCATTGCAAACTGCGCATCACCTCAGCGCGTCCACCCCGCACAACAGCAATCACCTCCCCTTTTTGAATGAAACTTCCTGGTTGTAATTGGGTGCTTTCTTCCCAAGAAAACGGGGCGCTGATGACAGAAACCATACCGTCAGAATGCAGTATCACGAACCCATCTCGATTCCGTTCAATTACCCCCGAATAAAGCAACGTGCCATCCAAGGGAGCCAGGACTTTTTGCAATGCATTCACTTGCAAAGACAAACTGTCGCTGATGCCAGAGTATTTGGCGATCCGCAAGGGCTGATCTGGGTTGACTTGGACTGGAATGCCCCATTCATTGTCGCCATTGTTCAAAGGCGAGGGTGGCTGCGCCCTAGCTTCAAATAGGCATGTTGAGATTACGAAGCATATAGCCAAGCCAATGAGTCTGAACATGCGAGTCCTCTGCTACAGGCCTGTAAAACTTCAAGCTTTGGTTGATTTGGCTTGCAAAGCCTGGAGTACCGGCGATGACACCAAGCCCGACACATCGCCACCCAGGGTGGCGATTTCGCGCACCAAGGTGCTGCTGATGTGCTGGTATTGCGCGCTGGTGTTCAAAAACACAGTGTCCACATCGGGCGCCAAATAACGGTTCATGCCGGCCATTTGGGTTTCGTAGTCGTAGTCGGTGACGGAGCGAATGCCGCGCACAATGGCTTGCGCACCTTGGCTCACGACAAAGTCGCGCAGCAAACCGGTGAATGGCTCAACCGTCACGCCCGGCAGCGCGCCCGCCACTTCGCGGGCCATGGCCAAGCGCTCTTCGAGGTTGAACATGGTTTTTTTGTGATGGGCCACAGCCACTGCGATCACCACCTTGTCAAACAACTGTGCGGCGCGACGCACCACATCTTCATGGCCCAAGGTCATGGGATCAAAAGTCCCAGAATACACAGCAATCACAGAGCGGCTCATGGGCAAGGTCTCCAAAGTGGAATGTTGGGCCATTATCCAGCGAATTACAGCTTGGGTTTCAGGCCCTTTTTTTCAGCAAATGCGCATGCACTGCACCGGCCTTGAGATGCCGCTCGACTGTCAAATAACAGGACAGCAGTTGTTCCTCGCGCCACAATGCCGGCGCTTCCAGATAGACCCAACCGCCTGGGGCCACAGCTTGCGCCGCCGCTTGCAATGCAGGGGCACACAACTCGCCCTCAAAAGGTGGGTCCAGAAAAACCAAGTCCAGACTCCCCACTGCGGCACGCTGCAAGCCTTGCACCGCATCGCCCCGCAGCACTTGGACTGCTGTCGCTTTAAGGCGGATTTTGCTGTCGGTCAATTGCGCCACAAGCTCTGCGTCTTGCTCCATCATCAACACTTGTTTGGCGCCCCGCGAGGCCGCCTCAAACCCGAGCACGCCTGTACCAGCAAACGCATCCACGCACAGCCAACCGGTCAGATCCTGGCCCAACCAATTGAACAGGGTTTCACGCACTCGGTCAGGGGTGGGTCGCAAACCGGGTTTGTCCAGCACCTTGAGTTTGCTGCGCTTCCAGACGCCGCCAATGATGCGGATTTCATGCGCAGCATGCCCAAGCCCTGAAGGTTTGGCGCCGGATGAATGTGGTGCAGAAGGACGAGAGGAGGTTTTGGCTTTGGCCATGGTTGAACGAGGTCGCATACCGCTGAGTGTAAGCATGATCACAAACCCGCAACCACGCCATGCGCACAACAAAAAAAGGGCCAGCGTTGGCTGGCCCTTGAGAAGGAGGCACAAAGCCACCCTTATGGCGCTGTTGTGAAGGACGCGCTTACTTCTTGTCGGCTACAGGCGCGGGAGCGGCGGCAACTTTGTTAGCCTTTTTATCGGCTTTATGCGCTTTTTTTTCGGCTTTTTTCTCTTCTTTGGCCGCTTTCATGTCAGCCTTGGCTTCAACTTTGGCGGGTGCAGCAGCAGTCGAACCAGGTGCAGCAGCGGGAGCCTGGGCAAAAACACCAGCAGCAAAAAAACCAGCGATCAATGTAGCAAGCAATTTGTTCATGATAAATAATCCATCGTTTCAGTTGTCAGTCCAACACTGTGTTGAACCTGTCCATACAACGCGGTGTGTCGAAGGGTTGATGACGCGTTGTCAGCCCAGTTGTAACGTGCTGTATCTGTCAAGGGCTACTTTGCACAGTAGAGGAAATGCATGATTTCCCAAATACGCCCTCAGAACTTCCCCGGGATGCGGGGGTTGCATGCGTGTCACATCAGCCTTTGAGGTGGTCGAGGTCATGCACATGCACGTCATTTGTTGTGTCGAACTTGAACACCATGCGCCAGTTTCCTCTGAACGTAATAGCCCAATGGCCTTTCAAATCGCCTTTTAAGGGTTACAACGCCCACGCTGGGACGACAAGTCTTTGGGCTTTATCGCCTGATCGAGTGCAGACAACTGCAGACGCAGCCGAACGTAAAGGTTGGCCTGAACCCAAGATTTGACTTGGAGCAGGCTTGAATCCTCCAACTAGCGCAAAACAAATGCACCAACTATAAGGAATTTCGAGATTTAACTATCCCATTGAATTCTTTAACTTCAAGGCCCATTGCCAGAGATACCGCTTGACGAACCACATCAGGCTGCCCAGCTTGAAAGATATAGCTTGAGTACATTAATTCTGCTCTCGGATTAGAGAGAATTTGTTCGCGAGTCAGGCTGCCCAACACCTTATCGCGATCCATCATGGGTAGCTTCACTTTCACGTTCTTCGCAGGATCTCTGATAATTCCTTTGGCTTCACCGCCGAGGGCAATGTGCTCTAATTCCTCAAAAAAACGGCGACGAATAGTCACGATACCGCGGTCACTTGCGCCCAGATGCTCTTGCGTTCGGTCAGCAATTCGACCTTGCCCCACCCAAGCAAGAAAGTCCTGGTTCATGACGTGCGTATCGATCCACTTGCCGTTGGCATCCGTAAGCGGCCCTTGCCAGGTCGGGATACTCCCTTGAGTAAAGGGCTCGCTCTCCTGAGGAACACGGGTGTACTTCCAGGTGATGCTGAGCGTGTTCTCATCATCGATGGGGACACGCCATTCGAAATGCTCGCCCAAGAAAAATCCATTCGGCCAAAGGCAGACTCTTCCTATGGTCCAAGCTTCATCGGTCTCGTCACTGTCTTCCTTGACGCGGCGATAAGTGAATCCATACTCAAATTCGTCAAAGTCGAGTTTTAAATGTCTTGGGCCAAGATCCGTTTTGCCCGTACGCAATCGCTGGCCCCAGTTCTCATGCATCCACTCAAAATGCACAGGGTCAATTGAGTTTTCCTGACACTGGAACCAGTTGCAAGGCACCTCAGAGATAACTATTTGGCTGAAACCATTTTCCCAGGAAAAAGCTTCCCAGTCGGGCAGTTGCGGTGCCGGCTGCGGCCCCATATAAGCCCACAGTATTCCGCCCTTTTGTTGAACGGGGTAGGACTTTATGGACACTCTGTCTTTGGCATGGGTGCCGGGAAAGCAGGTGTCTTCGAACGGTTGCGCCACACACTTGCCGGTTTCATTGAAAGCCCATCCGTGGTAGTTGCATCTCAAGCCGAATTTTTCTACCATGCCATAGGACAGATCAGCACGGCGATGTGGACAATGGCGGTCAACCAAGCCGAATATGTTGCTGAGGTCTTTGTATAAAACGAGGTCTTCGCCCATGATCCTTAGCGGTTTTGTGGAGCGAGTATCAAATTCGGTAACACCTGCAATCGGCATCCAGTAGCGGCGAAGCAAGTCCCCCATTGGGGTGCCAGGACCAACTTGCGTGATGATTTTATTTTTTTCTTCACTCAGCATAAGGCTTATCCTTCAATCGTTCCCCCAGGCGACAAAAGCCGCACCCACGCCTGTGCCAGCAGCTGTTCTGAACAACGGTTGATATTCTTTCCAACGCATTGGCAGCTTCATCGCAGCACCAGCTGCCACAATCCAATTCAAAATTTCTGAAGACCCAGAATTGAGTGCGCCTTGTGGAAGAGTCCGCAAGGCGCCGTGATCTCCTGAAGCAAAGGCATCCAGAACCAGATGATCAAGTTCTTCATCAACAACAAAGTGACTGAGGCCACCCGATGCGATGACAGCGACACGTAAATTCGATGGGCTTGACTCAATGACCTTGGCCATCGCTTGTCCAAGATCGTGGCAGCGCCTGGAAGTTGGCACATTAGGCGGGTAATAGGTATTCAATAGCAGCGGAACGATTGGGATTACTCTGCCTCTGAACAAGCGCTTGACAATGAATCCATACGCATGTCCGAAAGCTGCTTTGTGTGGGTCTTCAACGCTTGAGCAAGTTGCAACGTCAAAGCTTTCTTTCATCAAGCCATGAATCAACTCAAGCGCCATCTCAGATGCGCATGGGAGTTCATGCGCGGCATCCATCAAGTACCCTTTGCCCATATTTTTGACCCACTGAGGACTGCCCTCAGCGCCGTACTTGTCCCACATCGTCACCTTCTCGCCATGGTAGACAGCGATGGATGGCTGGTTGGCAGGGCCAAATAATTCTCGTTGATCATCACCGACGATGATCACCACATCGGGCGCAGCCCTCTCTAATTCATCTCCAAGTCGGTCCAATGCCTCGCAGCAAGCCTTTTCTTTGGACTGAAGAATTTCAGATGAAATCAAATCCTTAGCGCGAGGGCCAAGTTCAGCCAAAACTTGCTCATAAGTCAACAGTCGGCCATCTGACATGTTGAGTTCCTTATTCGCATAATCAAAGGCCGCACGATGTTGCCATTCATCCGCTGTCATGGTGAGCAGCGGCGTGTGCGACGAGCCCATGCCAAGTACGATCCGGGCCATTTACTCGCCGTCCTTCTTGAAGCGGCTGTACAGCTTCGTGCAGTTGCATTCGAAGATGTTCCTCTTGTCCTCAGCCGACAGGAAAGAGATGTTGTCGATGATGGGTTTCAGGTCGTCATAGCCTCGCCCCGTTGTAGGGTCGATCGCGCTGCCAGTGCCGGGGTTCTCGGTGGCAAACAGCACACGGTCGGGGCCGACCACCTTGAACAACAGTTCCAGCGCGTCCTTGTCGTAGGTGGTGGTGTCGAAGTTCAGGCGCTTGAGCTTGTCGTCAAAAAACTCGCCCCCTCTGCGGACACTCCAAGACCTGAAACGGCCCATGTGATACGGGATCGCGCCGCCGCCGTGGGGCACGATGAGCTTCAGGTTCGGGAACTTCTCGAACACCTTCGAGTTCATCAGCGAGATGATGGCGATGCTTTCCTCGTTGATGAATTTGAGCGTGTAGCTCTCGCGCGGCGAGCAACTGCCTGCCGAGTGGATGAGCGCGGGAATGTCCAGCTCGCACATCTTTTCATACAAGGGATACCAAAACTCCTCGCCCAAGCCCGGAGGCGGTGCGCCGTCGCCTTCGGTCGGATCGGGGTTCAGCAAGCAACCTATGAAGCCTTGCTCCTTGACGCGAAACTCCAGCTCAGCAAAGCAGTTAATGGGGCTTTCATCGCGGTATTGCGGCAGTCCTGCCACAGCCCGAAATCTTGTGGGGAACATTTGAACGGTCCTGTAAATAAGGTCGTTCATGTGCGTGGTCCACATGGCGGTGACTTTGGAAGGCTTGACCGAGTGCATCTGCATGTAGGGCCGAGGCGAGAGAAACTGAATGTCTGTTCCAACCTTGTCCATGATATCGATGATGCTCTGGCCCGCGACCCGCACCGCCTCATCGCTCAGCTTGACGCCGCCTGTCGGGTTGGCGCGGCTTGCCACGAGTTCGGCCATGAACTTGTAGCTCTCGGGGGGAATGACGACGTGGGCGTGGGAGTCGATGATCATAGGAGTCTCCAGTAGTTGATTGAAAAAAAAGTAGGTGTCACGGTGATCAGGCACTCCTGCAATCACGCGTATCTCGCAGCAGCCTCAAAGCGACATAGCAGCGTAAGGTCATAGAGTTCATGTTTCGCATGTGATGCGTGGGGTTCATTGATGTTCATTGGGTTAAACCTAAAAACCGATCAACAAGACTTTTATCGGCCAGCATATCAGCGCTTGGCCCTTCGTAAACCACGCTGCCATGGTCAATCACGACGCAACGCTCAGAGTGCGCGAGTGCAAGTTCGTACTTTTGTTCAATGAGCAAAATGCTCATATTGCTGCCGATGCGCATGAGGTCGATGGCGCGCAGCATTTCTATCACGATGATTGGGGCCAATCCCTCCACTGGCTCATCCAACAGCAGCAAAGAAGGATTGGTCACAAGAGCACGTCCCAGCGCCAGCATCTGCTGCTCACCACCCGAGAGCTGGTCACCATAATTAAGCCTGCGTTCACGAAGACGAGGAAACAGACCAAATACACGTTCAATGTCCCAGTGGCCAGGTCTTTGCACCACGGTCATATTCTCTTCAACGGTAAGTGACTGAAATATTTCTCGCTGCTGTGGAACCCAAGCAATCCCAGCGCGATTACGCTGGTAAGGGGGTAGTTTTTGTAACTGCTTACCCTCAAAATGAATATCACCAGAATGATGGTCCGTGAGCCCAATGATGGTTTCCGCCAATGTCGTTTTGCCAACGCCATTTCTGCCTATAACCACCAAAGTCTCGCCTGGATAAATGTCCAGATTGAAACTATGCAAGACACGTGCAGCGCCATATCCTGCATTCACATTTCGCATTGACAGCAAGGGCTTAACTTGACTTGGATCGCTCATTTCATCAAGTTCCAAGATAGGCGTCTCTGACACCCGCATGGGCACGAATTTCGTCTGGGGTCCCATTGGCAATAACGGTCCCACCCGCAAAGACGGATACCCGGGTTGCATAGCTGAAGACCAGATTCATGTCATGCTCTATGAAAAGTACGGTTGTTCCTTGGGCCAACGTGACGACTTGCTCAAACAACGCACGCCCCTGGGAAGTAGAAAGACCTGCTGCAGGTTCGTCCAATAAGAGTACACGGGGTCTGAGTGCATATGCCAACACCACTTCAAGCACACGCTGCTTGCCATAAGGCAGGAGTTGCGTGGCAACGATGGCATCGTCGGCAAGGCCGAACTTTTCAAGTAAGGCATAAGCCTCATCAATTTGCGCGTGCAGGTGTTTTATAGCGCGAAAGGTGGGCTTCGCAACTTTGTCGCGTTGGCAAATTGCAATAACAACAGATTCTATTGGGGTTAATGAGTCGAAAAGCGTGTTGATTTGGAAGGTTCTCACAATACCTTCAGCCACCCGTTGTTTTACGCTATAACGCGTCACGTCCTGGCCATCTAAAAGGACTTCACCGCTTGTAGGTGAAAGTAAACCTGTGATGATCGCTACGAAGGTTGTCTTGCCAGCGCCGTTGGGCCCAATGATTGCATGGCAGTCGCCACGCATCAATTCAAAATCAAGGTTATTGAATACCTTGACGCCACCAAAGGCCATGCTCAGCTTGCGTGTCTTTAAAACAAAATCAGGGGGTAAAGGCCTGTTCACAAAGAAGTGCCCCCGGGTAACTTATTTCTCTTGGATTGATGCGCTGTAAGACGTATCCAAAACTGACTTGCGGTTGGCAAGATACCCGTTCTAAAGAAGGTGACAATGAGAACAAGCAGTAGCCCAATCCAAAAATACCAGTAAATTGGATTGAGAGCAGCCAACTGGTCACGCAACACAACATAAACCAATGCGCCAAAGAAGCCGCCATAAAGCATTGCCGTTCCACCGATAACAAGCACAACCAAGAGGTCAGCTGATCGCTGGAAGGACAACATCTCGGGAGATGCGAATTGAGTGGTTTGTGTCAGCAGCGCTCCTGCAACACCGGCAACAAAGGCTGAGATTCCGAATGCCCATGTCAGATCACCTGCGACTGGAGCGCCTAACATCGTCATGCGGCGTGAATTGTCGCGTGCGCCAATTAAGGACAGACCCCAAGCTGAGTTGACCAAAGCCCGTACGCCGAAAAATAAGATAAATGTCACGGTAAGAATATAGACATAAGCTGTATGCCCACTCATATCAAATCGAAACAAACCAAGCACCGGCGCAATAACAATATCTTGCAGGCCATCATGGCCACCCGTCAGTTTTGTTGAACGGTCTACGAAGTCATAAAGCAGCAAATTCAAGCCCAAGGTCACCATCAATAAGCCAACACCGTACAAACCACGGACGATACGTCCCGTCATTAAGCCAACGGACCCAGAAACAAGTCCAGCCGCCAATAATCCTGACAGGGGCTCTGTCCAACCATACTTACCCAAAAAACCTGCGGTGTAAGCACCAATTCCGAAAAAAGCAGCATGACCGAGTGAGGGAATACCGCGATAGCCAAGAACCAAGTCAAGCGACATGGCGAACAGGCCCCATATCAATACTTGACCGAGTAACGCGAGGTTGATTCCTGGATAAAAAAACACGCCTGCCCAAGCCAACCAGAAGATAATTTCCCAAGCGCTCCATCGCACACGCAGCCTGAAAAACAAGTTTGCTGTTTCACGCATGACCAGGCTTTCTACCCAGTAGACCTTGAGGCCGCCAGAGCATGACCGCGACAGTAAAAATGTAGATGATGGAGCCCCCCGCGGCTGGAAAATAATATTTGGTGCACACGTCAGCAACACCAATTGCGAGCGCAGCGATTAAGGTTCCAACAATGGTGCCCATGCCACCAACCGACACGACGATCAACATGTAGACGAGATAGCGAAATGGAAAATTGGGATCAAGTCCTAGCAAACTGGCCGAAAGCGCCCCACCCAGTCCTGCCAAGCCGCCTCCAACTGCGAAAGTCATTGCAAATATCACTTGCATGTTGAGACCGGAACCTGAGGCTACTCGGGGGTTGTCTACGCAGGCCCTGACCATCGCCCCAAAGCGGGTTCGCTCCACACCGAACAAGATAAGCAGGGTTAGGATGACCCCGACAAACACAAGAAAGATTCTGTAGCGTTCAAGTGTCAGCCCGCTGACATCAATTTGCCCCGTTAACCAAACTGGAATGGAGACCGGCTTGTACTCGGGACCAAAGAAATAGGCGATAGTCGAAATCGACATAAAGACGAGGCCGATACTTAGCAAAACTTGCGTGAGGTCATCCGTGCCATAGAAAAACCGCAACACCAAACGCTCTAGCGCTATTGAAAATAAGCCCGTGATTAAAAATGCCAGTGGCAGAGTCGCCAGAAATGGAATATCAAAGCGCTCCATTGCGGTGACCATAACGTAGCCTCCGAGCATACACAGGCTCACATGCGCAAGGTTAACAAAACGCATCATTCCCATCGTCACCGAAAGCCCGACGGCCATGATGAAAAGAAGGAAGCCATAGGCCAGTCCATTGAACAAAGTCGTTAAAAAGACCATTGCTTAGGCGTGTGTCAAGTCGGGGAGCGAATCAGTTTGGATGCAAAGTCGATAAAAATAAGCTTACTGTGCGGGTACGTCCTTGATGGTATCGAATTCAACATTCTGCAAAACTCCGCCAATACGTTCAACTTTACGAATGTAAGCGTTTTGGATGATGTCCCCCGTTGTTTTATCCAGTGAAATAGGACCGCGTGGACTGTCAAACTGCTTGCCTTTGACAGAAGCAATGAACTTATCTGGATCGAATTTCTGCCCACGTTGGGCTTCAAGGCCCGCATAGAGAACTTGTAAAGCGTCCCACATGATGACTTGTGCAATTCCTAAGCGCGGTGTTTTATCAAACTCCGCCAGATAGCTTTTTACAAATGCTTGATTGGTAGCTGCTGTGTGCGTAGGTGAATAATGGCCAACGCTGATCACACCTAATGCAGCGTCACCAGCCGCATCCAAGGTACTTTCGTCCGTCACGTCGCCTGTGGACAGCAGTTTCAGCTTTGTATTTTTCAGCCCTGCATCAGCGTATGCCTTCAGAAATCCCAGCGACAACTCCCCTATGGGCATGAAAACGAAGGCAGCTTCAGCACCAGAATCTTTGATTTTTTGCATATAGCCTGAGAATTCTGAATTTCGAACAGGCACTTTGATGACATTGGTGATGACGCCGCCAGCTTCAGTGAAGGTTTTGGTAAACGTTTGCTCGGCGTCTTGGCCCGGACCATAGTCAGCAACCACAATAACGACCTTCTTGATATCGTTTTTGGCTGCCCACTGCGCCATGGGGCGCACGGACTGAGGAATGGAGAAGAATGTGCGCAAGTAGTAAGGCGACTTCTCACCAACGATTCCCCGCGTAGCAGCGCCAGTGATGATGGCGGGAACCTTGCCTTCTGTCACAAGAGGTGCTATGGCTAAAACGTTGGGGGTGAAATCTGGACCTAAGATGACTTGAACCTTCTCGCGAACTATCAACTCTTGTGCCATACGACGCGCGACCTCTGGATTGGGTCCCGTCGTGTCGCGGCGGATAAATTCTATTTTTTTACCTCCAGGCTCTGATCCATATTTCTTTTGGAACATCTTCAAAACGTTATCAGCCGCGATGCCAGAACTTGCAGATATGCCTGAATAGCTGATTAACATCCCCACTTTTATTGTTTCCTGGGCAAGCACAGGAGCGGGGGTAAGGAGGCCGCACGATATGGCAATCACAGCCGCTTTAATCAGCATTTTTACTTTCATGCGTATCTCCTAAGTTTGTCTTTGGGTTTGAATCGTTACCTGCTGAAATTAATTGAATTCAATTTTGAATGTAATAGGGTGATTCCCTGAATTTGATGAAAGTTGGCTCGGATTTGTCCGTCTTTCGAAGAACTGCATTTGTATTCAACCAG
>Ga0114963_10000690_pt1 | contig 22860 bp, 23 predicted proteins | sample C_131016_EF_Meta_FD_87019 | JGI IMG/M metagenome (GOLD analysis project Ga0114963, IMG submission 87019) | Freshwater microbial communities from Lake Croche, Canada to study carbon cycling - C_131016_EF_MetaG | ecosystem: Environmental > Aquatic > Freshwater > Lake | place: Lake Croche, Canada...
ATAGTGCTCACGATGTTGTTCATCGTTGGTGCTCTCGTGTTTAATTTCGGAATCTTTTCGGCCACCATGGCAGTCGTCGAATTTGGGCTCGGGGCACACGACTACGGGTTCATCATGTCCGCTCTCGCCGTGGGTTCGCTCGGCGGGGCCCTTCTCGTGGCCCGAAGTTCGCGACCACGGCTTTCCGTCATCACAGTGGCAGCCGCGTCAATTGCGGTGGGAGGTCTCGCCGCATCGCTGGCACCGACCGTGACCATTTTCGTCGTTCTTTTTCCGATCTTGGGTTTCGGTGCGGTTCTCATGGTTGCCACAATCAACGGCTACATCCAGACCACGACGGACGAAATCTACCGCGGGCGAGTGATGGCGATTTTTTCAACGCTGTTGATGGGTGCGACGCTCGTCGGCTCGCCTCTCGCGGGATGGGTGTCCAACGCATTCGGTCCGCGGTGGGCGATTGGCGTTGCGGCGTTGGGCGGGCTGGTCGCGACAATCATCGCGCTGGTGTGGATGCGAAGTTCCCACAACATCTCGACGATGGATACGGTTCGGTCGGCGTTCACTCGATCATCGACCGAGCAGTCCGATACTGCTACCCAGCTGATCACCATCACTGAGCGCGGACCGTAGCGCACCAAACCCGCCGAATATTCTGAACTCGCGCACCAAACCGCCTAGAATAGCGGCGTGGACGCAACTGACAAGCGAATTATCGAGCAACTCCGCGAGAATGCGCGCGCGGGCTACGCCGAAATCGGCGATGTAGTGGGACTTTCGGCGAGCGCCGTGAAGCGGCGGGTGGACCGACTCGTTGACTCAGGGGCAATCCGTGGATTCACCGTCAACGTCGACCCGGCCGCTGAAGGCATCGGGGTCGAGGCCTACGTCGAGTTGTACTGTCGAGGGACGGTGTCGCCAGATGACCTGCGGAAACTCCTCCACGGGGTCCCCGAGGTGGTCTATGCGGGAACCGTGTCCGGTCAGGCCGATGCGATTGTGCACATGCGCGCCGCGTCGATTTCAGCACTCGAAGCAGCACTCGAAAAAGTCCGGATCGCGCCGAACGTAGACCACACGCGTTCCTCCATCATGTTGTCGCGCCTCGTTCATCGCCGAATTCTCTGAAAAATGTTCTGACATGTGTCGTTCTCAGCGTCCGTGACGCGAGAATGGAGACATGCGAATCGGAGTCCTCACCTCAGGAGGCGATGCCCCTGGCCTTAACGCCGTCATCCGTGGCGCCGTCCTCAACGGCGAGCGTCACTATGGGATGTCCTTCATTGGCATCAAGGATGGCTGGCGTGGCTTAGTCGACGCCGATTTCCAAAAACTGGAACGAGCGGACGTCAAGGGAATCGGCAAAATGGGCGGCACCATTCTCGGCTCTTCTCGAACGAATCCCTTCGAGGGAAACGGCGGCATTGACCGAATCAACAAAGTCATGGCCGACGCTGGTATGGACGGACTCTTGGTCATCGGCGGAGAGGGAACTCTCGCCGCCGCGAATCGCCTGTCCGAGGCGGGCATCAAGATCGTGGGAATTCCCAAGACTGTCGACAACGACCTGTCTGCAACCGATTACACCTTCGGTTTTGACACGGCGGTCAACATTGCCACCGATTCCATGGATCGCCTCCGCACAACCGGCGACTCACACCACCGCTGCATGGTCGCGGAGGTCATGGGTCGTCACGTTGGCTGGATTGCGCTTCATTCAGGAATGGCGGCGGGTGCCCACGCAATCCTGATTCCCGAGCGCAAAACGTCTCTTGACGAGATCGTCGGCTGGGTCACATCCGCCTACGAGCGCGGTCGAGCACCACTAGTGTGTGTTGCGGAGGGATTCCTACTGGACACGATGGACGACGCACACAGCGAGCGGGGGCTTGATGCCTTTGGGCGACCTCGACTTGGCGGAATCGGAGAAATGCTTGCTCCGCTGATCGAAGAGGCGACGGGCATCGAGACTCGTGCAACAACGCTAGGACATATCCAACGAGGTGGAACTCCGTCGGCGTTCGACAGAGTTCTTGCCACCCGTTTCGGAATGAACGCGGTTCGGGTCATCTCCGAGGGTGGCTGGGGGTCTTTGGTGGCCCTTCGCGGCACGGACATCGTGACCACAACCTTCGAATCCGCGCTCGGTCAACTCAAAACGGTTCCCGAGGCCCGTTGGTCCGAGGCCTCCCTGTTGTTCGGTTAGGCGTCGCGAAATTCCAACAACGCATCGATGAGCGCTTCGTTGCTGCGCTCCGCTGCAGTGTGGGACACGGCCAAACCCGCCTGCTGAGCGTCAAACGCGGTTCGGGGGCCGATGCAAATCACAGCGGTTGTTTCCGGTATTGGGCTGAGCTGTTCGGCAAGTTGACGCGCGACGCTTCCCGAACTCACGAGGATCGCGGTGATATCCCCTGAGTGAACTCGAGTGCGAATGTCCGCTGAGACCGGGACACCGACGGTTCGGTACGCCGACACAAATGTCGCATTGATTCCCCGTTCGTCAAACCCTGAAGCGAGAATGGGTTCCGATGTTTCCGAGTGCGGAACAAGAATCGTGGATTCGATGAACCCTTCGGGAAGCGCGTTGATGAAACCGCGCGACGAATTATCGGTTGGGGGCACAAAATCAACTCGAATGTTCGCGAACGACAATGCTTGGGCGGTCGTTTCACCAATTGCGGCCACTCGGGTGCTCTCGGGGATTTCGACCTTGTGATGTTGCAGGACATCAACGGTCGTCGCGCTAGTCAGGACAATCCAGTCATACGATCCCGCAGCGAGGGCATCGAACTCGGCCTGAAGAGCACCGGCGTCATCCGCCGAGGCAAAGTTGACGACCGGGGCCACGACTGTTCGCGCACCGAGGGTTGTCAGGAGGTTTGTGATGTCCTCCGCGAATCGTCCGCCTCGAGGAATCAGCACCGTCTGATCGCCCAGTCGGCGAATCACTGGGATGCTCGCCGTTGGGCTCACCTCTCGAATTGCAAAATCAGTCATCCCCGAAAACCGCCCATGCTATTGAACTGACAACAATCACTCCGAGAATTCCTGCACCAATCACCCATGGCACTGGATTTGCCTGGTACGAACCCGCGACACGTTCGCTGAGAATCTTGCGTTGTTCCGTGAGGTCCAGTTTTTTCTCGAGCTCTGATACGGACTTCTGAAACTGGTCGCGGCGGGCCGCGATGTCCGCGGCGATTTTCTGCCGTTCACTTGCCATCGGTTGACCCCTTCCCCAAATTTCGGAAATCTTTGGCGATCTGGTCGACCGATTCGAACGGAGTAAAACCCTTGCGAATCGACGCGACACCCACCGCGATAAAAGCAATCCCGCCCACCAGAGCGATTGAGGCAACAGTTAGCGCGGCCGCCCAGGCCGGCATGAATTCAGCCAAACCGAGAATGAGGGCAACCACGAGCATCGTCAGGAACATGGATACCAAAGTCACTCCGAGCGTCACCCAGCCGATTCCAATACCGGCGGCCCGCAATTTGCCCGCAAATTCAGATTGCAACAACCGGATTTCGGCACGAACCAAATCGCTCAGTTCTTGTGGAAGATCAGCCAGCAACCGAAAAAAACCACGCGTTTTCGCGTCTTTCGCCATAAGCGGTTACTTCTTCGGTTTAGCGGCGGGTGCTGAAGGGGTCGTCTTCTTTGACGCGGGCTTCGCCGCCGGCTTTCGTGCCGGGGTGGCGGGTTTCGGGGGTGCGGTAGCGGCGCGGACAGCCTCGACGCGGTCCGCGATCTTCTTGACGTTCTCGGACACCGCCGACGCAACCTCAGGTGCGTTTTCCTTGACGAATTCCGTCGCCGCAGAAACCTGCTCTTGCACTCGTGGGTCGTTCCACACCTTGAGAGCCGCGTTCTTCATCTGGTTGTATCGGGTACGTCCATCGCGAGTGCCGAGGACGTAGCCAATACCGAGACCAAGTACCAAAAGAATTTTGCCGCGCACTGTGAACCCCCTTGTATGCCTGTGAGATTACATAGCCTAACCCTGATTAGGGGAGGCGAAAACCGAGTGAACCCGTTTTATCCAATGAGACGCAAACGTGTTACCAAATCGTCACACGTTCGGCCGGGTCAAGCCACATCGGGTCTGCCGACGTCACACCAAATGTCTCGTGGAATATATCGAGGTTTCTGACGATTTGATTACACCGGAACTCGGGCGGAGAATGCGGGTCAATCGCCAGTAGCCTCAGGGCTTCTTCGTCGCGAGCGGATTGCCGCCACGCCTGAGCCCACGACAGGAAGAATCGTTCCGCGCCGGACATCCCGTCGACGACGGGCGGCTCGCCCCCGTTCAACGACAGCAGGTACGCCTTCCACGCGATGCTCAGCCCACCGAGATCGCCGATGTTTTCGCCAATCGTCAATTCCCCGTTGACCGTGTGCCCCGGAAGAGCACGCGGTTCAAGTGCGTTGTACTGGTCGATCAGCGCCCTGGTTCGTTCAGTAAATCGCTCGCGGTCAACATCGCTCCACCAATTCGACAGGCGTCCATCACCGTCGAATTCACTGCCCTGGTCGTCAAAACCGTGTCCGAGCTCGTGTCCGATGATGGCCCCGATCGCACCGTAGTTGGCCGCAGCGTCGCGGTCAGCGACAAAGAACGGGTACTGGAGAATTGCGGCGGGAAAGACAATTTCGTTGAAGCCCGGGTTGTAATAGGCGTTCACGGTTTGCGGCAACATGAACCATTCGTCGCGGTCAAGCGGCTTTCCCACTTTGCCCAATTCGCGCGAAAACTCGAATCGCGCGATAGTGAACATGTTTCCCACGAGATCGTCAATCGTCACGTGAACAGACGAATAGTCACGCCAACGAACCGGATAACCAATCTTGGGGGTGAACTTGTCCAATTTCTCGAGCGCTCGTGTCTTGGTCTCGTCGCTCATCCATTCGAGATTCGAGATCGACTCACGGTAGGCCTCAATCAGATTCGCGATGAGCAGGTCCATTTGGGTTTTCGCGGCTGGAGGAAAGTGTCGCTCGACGTAGAGCTTGCCCACCGCTTCGCCGAGTCCGCCCTCGACAAACCCGACTCCGCGCTTCCATCGGTCCCGAAGCTGCGGAGTGCCCGACAGGGTCGTTCCGTAGAACGCAAAGTTCTCGTCGACGAAATCCGCGGACAAATAGGGGGCAATGCCGTGGATGACCTGCCAACGCAGCCAGTCCGACAATGACTCGAGGTCGGACGATTCGAGGATTGCGCGGGCGCCTTCGACGAAAGAGGGCTCCCTGACCACCACTTCGGTAAAGACGTTGTCCGCGACACTAAGAGCATCGCGCCACGGAGAGGCAATCGGCCCAAGTGAAGTGGCGAACTCGTCCCAGCCAACGAGGTTGTAGGTCGCGTGCGTGTCGCGCGTCTTCACGTTGTCCCAGTGCACGGCCGCGAATTTCTCTTCAATCGAATACACCCGCGCTGCGCGGTCGGCTGCGTCAGAAAAACCGGCAATCGTAAACATTCGTTCGAGGTGCCCGCGATATGCCTCTCGAATTGATGCGAAGGTGTCGTCGCGAAAGTACGATTCGTCGGGGAGTCCGATTCCGCTCTGCTCAAGGAAAACAAGGTAACGCTCGGGGTCGCCCGGGTCGTTGTCCACCCACATTGACAGGAACGAACCGATACCGTCTCGTTCGAATTCCCCCAGCGTCGACATGAACTCGGCGAGGCTTCCCACGCCCTCGATTCGTTGAAGAAGGGGCGCCAACGGTGAAGCCCCAAGCGCATTGACAGCGTCGACATTCATGAAGCTTGTGTAAAGGTCGCCAACCTTGCGGGCCTCTGTGCCCTCGGCGGCCGACTGACACTCCTCGATAATCTCGCGTACCGCCTTTTCCGCCTCCTCAGCGAGAACGTGGAACGACCCGTACCGAGCTCGATCCTCGGGGATCGGAGTGCGTTCGATCCAGCGTTCGTTGATGTGACGGTACAAATCATCGGCCGGACGAATCGTGTCGTCCCGTTCGTCGATTTCAATTCCAGACTTTGTCATGCTCACTCCTGTGATTAGGCGTACTTAGTTGAGCAGACCGAACTGTTCTGCTTGCTTGGTTGGTCCTGCCACCAGGACCTCGTCGAATTCCTCCACGATGGTATCGCTGTCGGCGTTGACCCAGGTTCCTTTGCCACGTTTGACCGCCATCACCGTGACGCCATAACGCTTCCGAATTTCGGAATCCCCGAGGCGGGTTCCGATGATGTGCTGGTTTGCCGTTGTTTTGATGATGACGTACGTCTCGTCGACCTCGATGAAGTCGGTCGACCCCTTGACCTGGTGGGCGACTCGACGTCCCATGTCGTTCTCTGGATAGACAACGTGGTGAACTCCCACCTGTTCCAAAATTTCACCGTGTTCGCGCGAGGTTGCTTTCGCCCAAATCTCTTTGACCCCGATTTTGGTGAGGTACGCGGCGGTCAGAATACTCGCAAGGATGTCGGAACCGATTGCGATGACACAGACGTCGTATTCCTGAACCTTGAGTTGTTCTAGTGCTTCGTTGACCCCGGGGTCGACGCGAACAACTTTCGTCAATAATCCGTTGTGGCGTTGGACGCGGTCTTCGTCGGTCTCGATTCCCAGCACCTCGATGCCGATCGAGACCAGTTCAATCGCCAATGCGCTTCCAAAACGACCGAGTCCAAATACCGCGGTGTTTCGGACGTTTTTTCGGGGACCAGTTGTTATGCGTTTAACCAAGGATCGGCCTCTCTTTCGGGAACTCGTAAAGTTTAGGGCGGTGCGACAAGATGAGAGCAGTACTCAATGTCAGTGGCCCGAGTCGACCGATGACCATGAGCAACATGAGGTTCACGAGGGCGGGGTCAGAAAGAGTTGCGGTGATCCCGGTAGACAACCCGACCGTTCCAAACGCGCTGATGACCTCGAAGATGATTCGATCGGTACTTTCGTTTGTGGTCAACTGCATGAGAATCGTCGAGAACGCGATGTACGCGACCGCCAAAAGAGCGATCGTGATGGCTTGACGGTGTACCGATCGAGAGAGTCGTTTACCAAAGATGTTGACGGCCGAATCGCCCTTCAATTCGGTCCACACGATGAACGCAAGGACAGCAAATGTCGTGACCTTGATACCACCGGCCGTTCCCGCCGGGCCGGCACCGATGAACATCAAGGCGTCCATTCCCAACCAGGTTTCGGGGTTCATCGCACCGATATCCACCGAGTTGAAGCCCGCGGTTCGCGTCTGCACCGACTGGAAAAAGGCCGCCAGCATCTTTGAGCCGGGATCGAGCGGTCCGAGAGTTCCGGGGTTCGACCATTCGAACACCGCGATATAGATCGTGCCGCCAACGAGGAGGACCGCCGTCATGAACATGACGAGGTTGAAGTTCATGGTCCAACGCCGAGGAGCCCATCCGACGCGGCGAAGTTCCATGATGACGGGGAAGCCTAAACCGCCGATGATAATGAGGGCGCAGATGGTGAGCGAGACCACCGGGTCGGATACGAAACCCATCAGATTATCGGGGTAGAGCGCGAAACCAGCGTTATTGAAGCTGCTGACGGCGTGGAATGCGCCCATCCATAGGGCCTTCGGTACGTCATAGTGATGCACCAAACTGAACCACACCGCCAGAATCAACGCACCTACAGCTTCGAAGAAAAAAACCATGCGAACAATTCTGAGAATGGTGGATTTCATTGTTGAATCAGAGGATTGAGCGCGAAATTCGCTCGAAATGAGCTCGGCGCCACCCGTCGACAGGCGACGAAAAATCGCGATCGCCACCAGTCCCGATACGGCCATGATTCCGAGACCGCCCAACTGAATGAGCGACATGAGGACGACTTTGCCGAAATCCGTCAGCACACTGGAAACATCGATGACCGAAAGGCCGGTGACGCACACCGCACTGGTCGAGGTAAAGAACGCATCGACCACGGATAGAGGCTCGCCGGTTGATGAAATTGGAAGCGCGAGCAGGATTGCGCCGAGCGTGATGAGTCCGACGTAGCCAACGAGGGTGACTTGAGTGGGATGAATCCGAAAACGGCGGCGCACGCGGCCGCGCAGCGTCTGATCGGAATCCACCTCGCTAGATTACGCCCCTAGGCTGGAAACGTGAGATTGGTCATCGCAACCTGCTCGGTGGATTACGCCGGTCGTCTCACCGCGCACCTGCCGCTCGCGACGCGCACTCTGATGCTGAAAGGTGACGGCAGTGTTCTTATCCACTCGGATGGCGGCTCCTACAAGCCCCTCAACTGGATGAGCCCCCCGTGCGTCATCGATTTCACTCGACCAGACGACGACCTCGCCGCGGCGGGAGTAATCGAACTGTGGCGAGTGACCCACACGAAAACGGCCGACATGCTCGTCATCTCGATTTTCGAGATTCACCACGATTCGACACATGAATTGGGCGACGACCCCGGGCTAATCAAGGACGGAGTCGAGGCCCACTTGCAGCGACTCTCGGCCGAACAGATTTCGGTGTACGGCGAGGGCTTCAGTCTTGTTCGGCGCGAATACCCAACCGCCATCGGTCCCGTCGACATCCTCGCCCGGGACGCGAACAATGCGGTCGTCGCGATTGAAATCAAGCGCCGTGGCGATATCGACGGTGTTGAACAATTGACGCGCTATCTCGAGCTGCTCAACCGCGACCCAACCCTAGCCCCGGTCACGGGGGTCTTCGCCGCACAAGAGATCAAGCCGCAGGCCCGAACCCTCGCCGAAGACCGCGGCATTCGCTGCGTGGTTCTCGACCTCGAGGAATTGCGCGGCGGCGAGACCGACCACGACAGACTGTTCTGATGACCTACACCGCCGTGCTGTTCGACCTTGACGGAACCATCGTCGATTCCGCCCCCGGAATATTCCACTGCTTCGAGCACACGTTTCGTATGCTCCACCGCGAAGCGCCCAGTCGCGAGGTAATGCGACCGTTTCTCGGTCCGCCGCTGGCGACAACGTTCGGTGACATCCTCGGGATGTCTGGCGACGAACTCGACCGAGCAATCGCGATCTACCGCGCCGAATATGCGGCGGGTGGGGCGATCACCGCAGAGCTTTTTCCCGGGGTGATCGATGTTGTCCGGGCGGTTCGAGCCGCGGGAATCCCCGTTGCCCTGGCGACATCAAAAGTCGAAACCGGCGTTCACATGGTGTTGCGGCACTTCGGGCTGGAGGATGATTTCGATGTTCTGGGGACTGCCTCGGACGACGATGTTCGATCCGCTAAAGCGGACGTTGTTCGGTTCGCCTTGGATTCTCTCGATGAGGCCGGCGCGGACATTTCGCGGGTTGTACTGGTGGGTGATCGAATCCACGATGTCGAAGGTGCGGCTATCCACGGCGTCGACAGCGTGCTGGTGCAGTGGGGTTATGGAAACCAAGACGAATGGTCCGAAGCGACCGCGACCGTCTCGACCGTTGCAGGCTTGCGCGAGTTCCTCGGGGTTTAACTCGTGCGGAACGCCGCGAGGCGTGCCGAGTTGAGCACGACAAACACCGACGAGAACGCCATAGCAAGACCGGCGACCGCTGGTCCCATGATTCCCGCGAGGGCGATGGGGATTGCGATCGCGTTGTAGCCAAACGCCCACACAAGGTTTCCGCGAATCGTCCCCAGTGTCGACCGCGACAGTCGGATTGCGTCGGCAACTCGACGAAGGTCGGTGGTCACCAACACGATGTCGCTCGTTTCAATCGCGACATCAGTTCCGTGACCCATAGCGATTCCCAAGTCGGCTTGCGCGAGTGCCGCGGCGTCATTGATTCCGTCGCCAACCATCGCCACGACCTCCCCCCGTCGTTGCAGTTGCGCAACGAGGTCGCGCTTGTCGGCGGGATTCATGGTTCCGTAGAACTCGTCGATACCTACCTCACGCGCAACCAATTCGGCGACCGCCCTGTTATCACCCGACGCCATGACGGTTCGAATTCCCAGTTTGGACAAAGCATTGATCGCCTCCATCGCACTCGGCTTCACGACGTCACTAATAGCGATGAGGCCCACGACCCTGTCCACGTGCGCGACGGCAACAAGAGACCGTCCGGCCGACGTCCACTCGGCGGCTACCTTTGCGATTGCCGGCGAGACGGAATGCGCCGTTTCAGCAAGCCAATCCAGTGACCCTGCCCGAACAACCGTTGTGCCCAGGGTTCCCGTCACTCCGCGCCCCGGTTCGGCCACAATTCCCGATGCAACGTCGCCCATGATTCCGCGAGTGGTCGCTTCGGCAACGACTGACCGAGCCAACGGGTGATCGGTGCCCATCTCGACGCGCGCTGCGTCCCCGAGAACATTGTCTGCCGAGACCCCGTCGCCGAAAACATCGACCACCGAGGGGTGTCCGCTCGTCAGCGTTCCCGTCTTGTCCACGATGACCGTCGTGACTCGACGAGTGCTCTCGAGCACGTCCGTTCCGCGAATGATGATTCCGCTGCGGGCGCCGCGGCCTGTTCCAACAAGAAGTGCCATGGGTGTCGCCAATCCCAGGGCACACGGGCAGGCAACAACGAGCGTCGCCACGGCGATAGACACCGCGTGTGTCGCGTCGCCCGAAATCGCGAACCATACGATTCCCCCGGCAACAGCGATCACGATGACAAGCGGCACAAACACCGCCGAGATGCGGTCGACCAGTTTTTGAACAGGCGCTTTGCCCGCTTGGGCTTCCTCGACCATTCGGGTGAGCCGAGCGAGTTCGGTACCAGCGCCGACCGCGGTGGCTTCGACGACAAGCCGTCCTCCCGCATTAATCGTTCCGCCGATGAGTGTCGAACCAGGACCGACGGCTACAGGCACGCTTTCGCCCGTCACGGCACTCGCGTCAATTGCGGATTGACCCTCGATGATTCGCCCGTCCGTCGGCACAATCCCACCGGCTAGGACGACGAATGTGTCGCCTTTCTGCACCGCACCCGCCGGGACCGTCACTTCACGCCCATCAACAAGCAGAATCGCTTGCTTTGCCGCGGTGTTGAGAAGAGCCGTGAGCGACATTTTTGCCGCTCGTTTAGAGCGCGATTCCAACAGACGACCGAGCAACACGAACGCGGTGACCACCGCTGCCGACTCAAAATAAAGCGAGTGAGGGCTGTAGCCAAACAGCGCCATATCCATTCGCATTCCGATCGTGCCCGCCATCGTGAAGAACAGTGCATACATCGACCACAGGTAGGCAACCGCAACCCCGAGCGAGACGAGGGTGTCCATCGTCGTTGCGCCGTGACGTGCGTTGCGGAGTGCTGCTCGGTGGAAGGGCCACGCCCCCCAGGTCACGATCGGCGTGGTGAGTGCGGCGGCCACCCACTGAAATCCATCGAATTGCCACGCGGGAATCATTGATACGAGAAACACCGGAATTGCGAGGGCAAGCGAAACAATGACCCGGGCCGTGAGCACGGGATCGACGGGTGCCTCCGTTTCGCGTTGGTCGCGGTCGATGAGGCGCGCACCGTATCCGACCTTCGTGATGGCCGCGATGAGGTCGGTCGCATCCGTCACGCCATCAATGTCTACCGATGCGCGTTCGGTCGCAAAGTTCACCGTCGCGGTCACGCCAGGAACTGACGCGAGCGCGCCTTCGATTCGGCCCGCACACGTCGCGCACGTCATTCCCTCCAGTGCGAGGTCGACGTGGGTCGCGGCCATTAGTGGACTAGTTCGTAGCCGGCTTCGACGATTGCCTTGTCAAGGGCAGAGGCATCGACAGCCCCATCGCTTTCAATGTGCAGCGTCGACTGGCCGTTCGCCACGAGGTCAATCGAGACCCCCGTTACGCCGGGCACCAGTGCCGCGGCTCGCGACACCGTCATCACGCAGTGGTTACAGGTCAAACCGGTAACCCCGAAATCTGCAGTACTCATGTTTTCATCCTTTCACTACAACGTGAAACAACCGCTAGCTCGGCTTTATTCCGGCCTGAAAGCAACGACGGTAAATCGGTGGTGCGCAAGAGGGGACTTGAACCCCTACGCCCTTACGGGCACTGGCACCTGAAGCCAGCGCGTCTGCCATTCCGCCACTTGCGCGCGTCCGGGGACGTGCCCGTCAAGGTTATCACGGCGAGCGCCGCCGAATCCCGCGAGGTGCAGGGTCGCAACACCCGCCGCCGTTAGAATTGGGGCGACCGTGGAGGGGGAACCGTGGGCTTACTGGACAACGTTGAGCGTGGTCTCGAGCGACTCGTCAGCGGCGCTTTCGCCAAGTCTTTTCGCGGCGGTGTTCAGCCGATCGAAATCATCGCCGCGCTCAAACGTGAGATTGATTCGCACGCGGTCGTCGTGCAGCGCGACCGAATCCTCGCTCCCCACGCTTACACGGTTGGCCTCAACTCGGACGACTTCGAGCCTCTCAACGCTCACGGCGCCGTTTTGATCGGTGAACTAACTGACGGCGTCCGCGCGTATGCAAATCGTCAGCGATACAGCTTTACCGCCCCCGTCTCGATCACGCTCGTCGCCGCGTCGGACATTGCTCGCGGCGTGATCAAGGTCGCATCGCAAGCACTCGACGCAGTATCTGAGTGGCACCCGGCGCTCGAGATTAATGGCGAAACGGTTCACCTGAGTGGCCCCGAAATCATTATTGGCCGCGGTTCGACGGCAACCGTCATCCTCAGCGACAGCGGTGCGTCTCGTCACCACGCCCGTATCCTGTGGAGCGGAAAGATTGCGGGTCTTGAGGACCTGCAGTCGACCAACGGAACCAAGCTCAACGGAACACGAGTGACGTCATCGCCTCTCGACCAGGGTGACGTCATTCACATCGGTGGGACTCAACTGGTGTTCCGAATCCTTCCGGGGGTTTCAGCGTGAGTGAGCTAACTCTTTTTGTGCTCCGATTCGGCTTCCTCGGGTTGATGTGGGTTTTCGTCTTCGCCATCGTGTTCGCGTTACGGAGTGATCTATTCCGCCACTACGTTCGCCGAGGCGACCGGCCACAGGGGGAGATCACCCACAACCCCGGCGCGGAATCGTCGCCATTCATGCCTCCAACCCCCACTATCTCGACGTCGAAACCAGCACAGAAACTTGTCATCGTTGCGGGTGCCCGCGAGGGCCTCGAGATCCCACTCGAGTCAGACAAGCTCACTATTGGCCGCAGTGCACAATCTGGTCTGGTCATCCGCGACGAATATACGTCAACCAACCATGCTCGTTTGCAATTGTGGAATGGCGACTGGGTCATTCAAGACCTGGGCTCGACTAATGGCACCTTCGTCGATAACCAGCGTGTCAGCGTCCCCACTCCTGTTCCGATGTATACACCCGTATCCGTCGGCTCGACCATTTTTGAACTGAGGCCATAGTGGACGCCCGCGTCCTTTCGGTGGCGAGCAGTCACATCGGGCGAGTCCGTGCAACCAATCAGGATTCAGGTTACGCCGGCACCCACCTCTTTCTCGTCGCCGACGGGATGGGCGGTCACGCGGGTGGTGACGTCGCCAGTTCGCTTGCGACCCAGGCGGTCACTGCCGTCGCCGATGAACGATTTGAATCGATCGACATCGCCCAAGCGCGACTCGTGGAATCGGTCAAAAACAGTGCCGCCGAACTCATTGATGCGGTTCGCGAACATCCTGATCTTTCCGGCATGGGAACAACGGTCAGCGCTCTTCTTCGCCACAACAACCAGGTTGTCATCGCACACATCGGTGATTCGCGCATTTATCGCCTCCGCGGCGGAGTCCTCGAACAAATCACAACCGACCACACTTTTGTGCAAAAACTCGTGGAAACGGGACGCATTACTCCGGAAGAAGCACTGGTCCACCCCCGCCGCAACGTTCTCATGCGGGTCTTGGGTGACGTGGCGGGAAGCGTTGACGTCGACACCGCGGTTCTCGATACCGAACCGGGCGACCGTTGGATGTTGTGCTCCGACGGTTTGTGCGGGTACGCCACCGAATCCGCCATCGCCCACGTACTCACAACCGAACCGGACGCCGCCAAAGCCGCCAGCAAACTCATCAACCTTGCTCTCGAACGCGGCGCACCCGACAACGTCACGGTGGTGATTGCCGGCGTCAATGAAACCAATATGAGTGCGGCCGCCAAACCGATGCTTGTCGGAGCGGCGTCACAGCCCCTCATCTTTGACACGATCACACAGCGACTTCCCAAAGTTGCTTCGCGGATCTTTCATCCCGGTGCTACCTCGCGCGAAGAGGAATACTTCGAACCCGCCGACTATCTCGACACGCTCATTGCCGAGGACAAACGGCGCGCGGCGAAACGGCGAATCCGGTGGTCGATTTATCTCACCAGTACCCTCGCGGTTCTTGCGCTCATCGGCATCTACGGTTACGTCTGGACTCAATCGCAGTTCTTCGTTGGAACCGACAAGGACAGCGTCGTAATCTATCGGGGCGTCAACGCGGACTTTGGGTCGATCCCGTTGAACACGATGGTGCGCGACACCAACATCCCGTTGTCGTCACTCTCGCAATTCGTTCGAACGTCCGTCGAACTCACTATTCCCGTGTTGAGCCTGAAACAAGCCCTGCTCGTCGTCGAAAGGATTGAGAATGTCTCTCAGTCCCAATAGCAACCAGACTTCGACCATCACCGAACAGTTGATGCTACGCCTTAAGGTGCCCACCAAACTGCGAAACCTTGAGGCAACTCTCATTGTTTTCGCGATGATCGTCACCTCGGCCGCGCTCGCACTCGTTGACCTTGGTGCGACGGGGAAATTGAATCCGCCGATCATTGGCTTGAGCCTAGGGTTGGGCGCGATTGTGCTAGCCATGCACATCGCACAACGGTTCGTTGCCCGCGACGCCGACCCGCTCATCTTGCCCATCGTGACCCTTCTTAATGGGCTCGGGATTGCGATGATTCACCGCCTCGACATCTCCGCTGGACTCACGGGATGGCAGGCCAACGCGACTCGACAAATGGTATGGACAGCAATCGCCATCGTCGTGGCAATTGTCGTGATCATCGTCGTCCGGAACCATCGAGTGCTGCAGCGATATCGATACGTGTGGATGCTGGTCGGCGTCAGCCTTTTGATGCTCCCGCTGGTCCCCTTCATCGGCACGACAATCAACGGCGCACGATTGTGGGTCAACCTCGGTTTCGTATCCTTTCAACCGGGCGAAATCGGCAAAATCGCGCTGGCTCTCTTCTTTGCCGGTTATCTCGTCACGGCGCGTGACTCGCTTTCGGTCGTGGGAAAGCGAATGTTCGGTGTCACGTGGCCTCGAATAAAGGACCTCGGTCCGATTTTCGTAGTCTGGAGCATTGCGATGCTCGTTCTGATCTTCCAACGCGACCTCGGAACGTCCCTGTTGTACTTCGGTCTATTCCTCGTGCTGATGTACGTCGCGACGGGCCGTGCAATTTGGTTCGTTGTCGGCGGAGGTCTATTCGGAACAGGTGCACTCGTCGCGAGCCAATTCCTCGGCTACGTTCAGGGTCGCTTTGCGGCGTGGCTCGATTCGTTCAATCAGGAGAACTACGACGCTATAGGCGGTTCCTACCAGCTCGTGCAGGGGCTGTTCGGGTTTGCGTCCGGGGGAATCGTGGGCACTGGGCTGGGCGCAGGCCACCCTGGGATCGTCCCTCTCGCCGAATCGGACTACATCATGGCCAGCCTCGGAGAAGAACTCGGACTCATCGGCGTGTTTGCAATCCTGACCCTATTCATGCTCTTTGTTGCTCGAGGAATTCGAATCGGAGTCAATGGCGCGGATGACTTCGGTCGGCTGCTCGCAGTCGGTCTCACCTTCGTCATCGCTCTGCAGGTCTTTATCGTGGTTGGCGGGGTAACCCGGGTAATACCGGTGACGGGACTCACCACACCGTTTCTCGCTGCGGGTGGGTCGTCGCTCGTGGCGAACTGGATCATCGTCGCGCTACTCCTGCGACTCAGCGACACCGTCCGTCATCAACGCGAAGATGTCGTGGCGGCATGATCACCGAGCTGAATCGCCTGAGCCTAGGGATAGGCGTACTTTTCGGTGCTCTTTTCGTGTCAGCAACCGTCATTCAAGTGTTTCAGGTTGACAACCTGCGGGTGGATCCCCGAAATGTCCGAACCGTCTACGACTCGTATGCGACCGAACGCGGATCGATTCTCGTCGGTTCTACACTTATCGCTGAGTCCGTTCCCGTCGATGACGTCTACCGTTATCAGCGCACGTATCACGGCGGGGGACTGTACGCGCCCATCACCGGGTATTACACAATCAATCACCGCATCAGCGGTCTCGAGTTCGCGATGAACGACAAGCTCAGTGGACAGTCAAACTCACAGTTCTTCGATCAGGTCATGGCCCTTGTCTCGGGCACCGATCCGCGCGGGGCATCGGTCAAGCTCACCGTTAACGCGGCTATTCAACAGGCCGCTCGTGACGCTTTAGGCGAACTGACGGGTGCGGCCATCGCGATTGAACCATCAACCGGGAGAATTCTCGCGCTCGTCAGCACGCCGTCGTTCGACCCAAACGATTTGGCGTCACACAACAGCGAAGCGGTTCAATCGAAATACAAGAGTCTTGTCAATTCGGGGTCCCAGCCGCTGATTAACCGAGCGATCACGGGTGACCTGTACCACCCCGGATCGGTATTCAAGCTGGTTGTCGCGGCCGCCGCTCTCGACTCGGGAATAATGTCAGAACGGTCAACGGTTCCCAACCCACCTCAATTGTCGTTACCTCAGAGCAGTTCCACCATTCGTAACTGGAGCGGGGATTCCTGTGGCCCCGGAAAAGCGGTGACGATTGCGACGGCGCTTCGCCTGTCGTGCAACATTCCGTTTGCCGAGATCGGCTCCCAGGTCGGCGAGACGCGACTTCACGACTACGCTGAAGCCTTCGGATTCGGAGCAACGGTCGAAATTCCGATGGCGGTCACTCCGTCAACGTTCCCCACGGGAATGGACGAGGCGCAATTGATGCTGTCATCGTTCGGGCAGTTTGATGTCCGAGTAACTCCGTTGCAGGTCGCGATGATCAGTTCTGCGATTGCGAATGGCGGAGTTCTCATGTCCCCCACGATCGTCGACTCAGTTCTCGCTCGCGATTTATCTCCTCTCGCTCCTTTCACTCCGGTCGAATATTCAACGCCGATTGGGCCCGACACCGCGAGACTGCTTCGAGACATGATGGTTGCCGACGTCTCTGACGGTGTGGCCAGTGGCGCACGCATCCCTGGTGTGGCGGTGGCCGGGAAGACGGGCACTGCCGAAAACGGAGAAGGTCAGCCGTACACCCTATGGTTCACCGGCTTTGCGCCGGCCGAGAATCCACGCGTTGCCGTCGTCGTCGTCATCGAAAACGGTGGAGGGCTCGGTCAATCCGCGAGCGGTAACTCGCTCGTAGCGCCCATCGCGCGAAAGATTATGCAGGCGGTGTTGGCTCAATGAGACCGCAAATTGGACATGTCTTCGGAGGACGATATGAGTTGAAAGCTCGCCTCGCCATCGGCGGCATGGGTGAGGTGTGGCAAGCGGTTGATAAGGTCATCGAACGTAACGTCGCGATCAAAATTCTCAAAGAAGAATATTTGGGCGACAAGGCGTTTCGAGAGCGGTTTCGAGCAGAAGCGCGCCACGCTGCGCTGGTGAACCACGAAGGAATCGCGAGTGTTTACGATTTCGGTGAAGAAGAGGGAAGCGCCTACCTCGTGATGGAACTCGTGCCGGGCGAGGCATTATCAACAATCATCGAACGGGAACGATTCCTGTCTGCCGAGCGAGTTCTCGATATCGTCGCCCAAACCGCATCGGCTCTGCATGCTGCGCACCAGGCGGGACTGGTTCACCGGGACGTAAAACCCGGAAATCTCTTGATCACCCCCGACGGTCGCGTCAAAATCACCGATTTTGGGATTGCTCGGGCCGTCGATCAGGTCCCCTTGACCGCGACCGGCCAGGTCATGGGAACTGTTCAATATTTGTCGCCCGAGCAGGCGTCGGGAAAATCAGCGACCGCGCTCACCGACATTTACTCGCTAGGAATTGTGGCTTATGAGGCATTGGCGGGCAAGCGCCCATTCACCGGTGAGTCCCAAGTGGCGATTGCGATGGCCCACATCAAAAACCCGCCACCCCCGCTGCCCGAAAGTATTCCGCTTGCCGTAAGAAATCTGATTCTGGCGTGTCTCGCCAAGAAGCCAGAGAGACGACCGACGTCGGCTCGCCAGCTTGCGCGCGCCGCTATTGCGATTACGCGCGGTCGTGTGGGCGAAGCGTTGGCACTTGTTCCCGCTGTCGATGATGAGCCGCACGACATGACGGAAGACACGTCAACCCGAATCTTGCCCGTGTCAGTTTCGCCGAGCGATACTAGTACTCCCCGTCGATTCGTCCGCTTACCGAGAACCTGGCCACTAGTCGGCCTCGTCGTCGCACTATCAGTCCTCTTGATCGGAATCGTTGCAGCTCTCATTTTCCGACCAACGAGTACCTCACCAACTCCGACTCCGCCCGCAACCGAATCCTCGAACCCGACACCTGCGCCCACCGATCCATTATCCGGAAACGTGATGATCACCGAGGATGAGTTCATCGGCCTGACAATCAATCAAGTGAGCGAAAAGCTCGACAGCATGGGTCTTCGGCTCGATGCCGTGACGGGGAACATCGCACCGTCGCTTGACCTGGTTGGAACGGCCTATCGAGTCAATCCACAAGGAAGCGTCCCGCCGAACACGCTCATTGCGGTCTACTTCTACGATGCAATCCCGACGCCCACTTCCCCGGGTGCCTTGACCGTAAGCGCCGGTCCGTACACGGCCGGTTCCACCCTCACCATCTCGTGGCCAACGTATAGCGAATGTCCGGCGGGTTTTGACATCGATTCCTATGAATTCACGGTCAACGGCGGTTCATTCCCGAACGTCAGCACGTTCGGCCCGCGAACAACAGCGGCCGATCTCGTCATTGACGACAACACAACAGAAATTCGCGTGTCCTACATTGTGCGCTGTGGGGACCTCGCATCGAACCCTTCGGAAGATCTGGTGATTCCCGTTGAGTGACAATTCGCAACCTCGATCAATTGGATTGGACTCCATTCTGAATTCCGACTTCCTCTTCGGTAGTCGCTACCGCCCCGAAGCCTTGATTGGGCGGGGTGGAATGGCCAATGTGTACGTTGGAACCGATACTCGATTGCGGCGACGAGTTGCAATCAAGACGTTACGGCCCGAAGTGGCGGTCGATGCGGATTCGCGCAAACGATTCCAGCGCGAAGCACATTCGGTGAGTGCAATGGGGCATCCGAACATCGTTCGCGTGTATGACGCTGGCGAACAGATAATCCCTGACGTGTCGATGGAAACGCCGATCCCGTTCATCATCATGGAGTACATCGACGGCAAAATTCTCCGACGGCTCATGGACGCGGGGGCATTCGAGCCTAAGGTCGCGGTCCACATTGCGTTAGGAATTCTCGACGCACTCGATGAGTCCCATCGATCTGGAATCATTCATCGGGACATCAAGCCGGGAAACATCATGATTACCCAGTCGGGGCTCGTCAAAGTGTGTGATTTTGGAATCGCGCAAGCCATTGAGGATCCGACGAACGACCCTTCCGCGATTGTCGGCACCGCGCAGTACTTCTCTCCAGAACAAGCAAAAGGCGACATTATCGATGGCCGCAGCGATGTGTACTCAACCGCGGTCGTCCTTTTTGAAATGCTCACCGGTACCCCGTTGTTCACCGGAGACACATCGGTGTCGATCGCATTTCAGCATGTAACCCAGACAGCTCCCCGTGCGCGCAGTCGCCGCCCCGAATTGTCGCCAGAACTCGACATGGTTATCGCCAAGGGTCTGGAAAAAGATCGCAATGCCCGTTATCGAACTGCCGGCGAGTTTGCCACCGCGTTGAGAGCTGTTAAGAAACTCGTGGGCGGCGACCGCGCGGACCTTGCGGCCACACCACCGGGAGCCCCCCCGATTCCGGTCGCACGTGTTGCGACGAGCGAACCAAACCCACGCGGGAATTCGCGAATCGCCCTAGAATCAGGCTTGACCAACAACACCAACTCCGATGGAACAGACATGGACCTCAACGACCTTCGCCCGCTTCTCACGAGCGACACCCCCCCGAAGGGAAATGTTGTTCGGTGGGTGCTTCTCGGGGCGGCCGGGCTATTGGTGATTGCCTCGGTCGTTGTAGGGATGATGTACTGGGTTCTTACCTTGAACTCGAGCAGCGCCATCGGCACCATGGCCATCACGATGCCCGATGTCACGAGTGCGTCGTTCGACACCGCCAACTCACAACTGACTGAGCTCGGACTTACCGTCGTCCGTCGTGTCGAAGCGAGCGACACCGTCCCCGATGGGTCCGTCATTTCCACCTCGCCCGAAGCGGGAGTTAGTCTCGCCACGGGAGAGATTGTGACCGTGGTTGAGTCATCGGGAAAGCAGCTGACCGCAGTCCCGTCCATCAATCTCATGACCATGGCGAAGGCGACGGCTGTGCTCGAAGGCGCTGGCTTCACCGTCGGGAAGGTGACGAAAAGCTATTCACCTACAGCCAACGAAGGCGCTGTCGTTGGCAGTGACCCGAAAGAAGGAACCAAGCTTTCGGCTGGGAGTGTCATCGCCATCGTGGTTTCCAACGGCAAAATCAAAATCCCCGACGTCGTGGGAATGACCGTCGGTAAAGCTACTCGAATTCTTCAAGGATCATCCCTGCAACTCGATGTAACCGTGATTGCTGACATCTCGTGTGGCGGACAGAAAATCGGTTCGCAGTCAATCAAGGGCGAAGCGCCTCAACACTCGAAAATGTCGATCGTCTACTGCGCCGCCAAGTAGCTTAGGAGTTCATGAGCGGGCTGAGGGTTCGCGCAAGGCGCGAGACCCCCACCATTCCCACTGATTCGAGCCAGTTTCCGATCATCGTGTAGCCGCCCTCGGTGAGTACCGACTCGGGGTGGAACTGAACACCCCACAGCGGCGCAGTGACATGCTCGACCGCCATGATCACGCCACCTTCAGTCCGGGCAGTGATTCGAAGCTCCTCTGGGGTCGTTCCGTCCACGATAGCGAGTGAGTGGTAGCGGGTTGCGCGAAACGGGCTCGGCACACCATCGAACATCGCGGAGTTCTCGTGAGCCACCGCACTGGTCTTTCCATGCATCAACTCGTCGGCGTGCGTCACGACACCACCCATTGCTTCGGCGATGGCCTGATGCCCGAGGCACACTCCCAGTAAAGGAATGTTGTGGGCCAGCGCGTATCGGATGATGGGGATCGACAATCCCGCATCCCCCGGGGTTCCTGGGCCGGGCGAAATCAGAACCCCGTCAAATCCTTCGAGGCGCTGCGGGATTTCGGCGTCGTCAAAGCCGTCGTTTCGAACCACGTCGATATCCGCTCCGAGCTGTCGGATGTATCCAGCGAGTGTGTAAACAAACGAGTCGTAATTGTCGAGAACGAAGATCCTCGTCACGGACCCACCGTCGATTCGGATTGAACAAAGTTTGCGGCGACCCATGGGAAAACCCATTCAATACACACCGACATAATCACAACACCGAGGACTACGACCTCAATGATCTTTAGCCAACGTGGTCCTGGAAGGACTCGCCACAGTGCGGAGTACATGTTCAGTCATTTCCCTTCGGTATTTGTTTCACACTATTCGTTGGCTTTGACGCTACAGCCCATCGTCAAGGGTTTTTCGTAATGGCCGCGACTTCGGACGGTGCACCCCTTCCGCGAGGCACAAACGATTCAAAGACGGAGTACGCGACGAATCGTTCAGAAATTGTCCCTTTGGGGTGGCAAGTCGTCATCGTAAGGATTCGTTCCTTCGCGACAATCGACAACTTGGGAACATCGTTGAGCACAGTGGCTTCGCTCGCATAAACAAACTCCATGTTGCGAAATCTGTAGACGTACCACCCTTTTTTCGTCTCGATGTAAATTCTGTCTCCGACACGAAGTTCGTCGATTTGCCCGAACGATGCGCCGAAGGTCCCTCGGTGCGCGGCAAGCGCGAAATTACCCAGTGCACCGAGAGCGGAGGAAGAAGAGTAGTGCCCAACGCCAGTGGTGGAATCATTGAGGACTGTCTTAATGTCGACGGATTCTTCGATCGTCCGCACAAAACGCTTTCCAAATCTTGGAATCATGATGGTTGCAAATGAGTGGCCCTGTTTCGGGGGTTGGACGATTGGAGGTCTCGCCGATTTCCGCGCTCCTTCTGAGCTGCCGATCTCGCGGTCGAACTCGACAACTCCGGTAGTCGGAATATCCCATGATTCTGAGAGTGACGTCGCGGCAGAGTCCTGCTGAGCGCCCGCCACCACGTCTCCGAGCCAGACGTACCACAGGTAGAAAAACAACACCAAGGCGCCGATTGTGATGAGGACGTCGCTCACAACCTCGCGCAGGAGAGCACTATTGAACCTGTGAGTTTTTGCGTGGCGAGTTGACATGACAGTTAATTATGACGCACCAAAGCTGCGACCTCGGTCGGCGTCCCGCTCTCTCGGGGCACAAAGGATTCAAACACTGCGTACGATACGAACCGTTCCGCTGCCGACAATTTCGGGTGGCAGGTGGTAATCGTGAGAATGCGTTCTTGAGGCTCAATAATCGTCTGCGGCACCGGGTTAATCACCGCGACCTGACTTGCGTACACGAATTCCATGTTTCGGAAGCGGTATATGTACCAGCCTTTTTTCGTCTCGATGTAAATCCGGTCGCCCACGCGCAGGTTGTCGACCCATCCGAATGCCGCTCCGTAGGTTGTGCGGTGACCCGCAATTGCGAAGTTCCCGAGCTCGCCAAGTCGGTTACTGGTCGGATAATGACCCACCGACGTTGCCGTGTTGTTGAGCACGGTTGCGACATCAACCGTTTCGGCAATTGTTCGCACGTACCGGTC
>Ga0114963_10000691_pt1 | contig 22848 bp, 18 predicted proteins | sample C_131016_EF_Meta_FD_87019 | JGI IMG/M metagenome (GOLD analysis project Ga0114963, IMG submission 87019) | Freshwater microbial communities from Lake Croche, Canada to study carbon cycling - C_131016_EF_MetaG | ecosystem: Environmental > Aquatic > Freshwater > Lake | place: Lake Croche, Canada...
CTAGCAATACATCTTTTGCAGCGGCTTCTCGAAGCACATCGACACCGTCAGACAAACGTCTAACAGCAGGGATGTCCTGAGGTGCAGTTCCTTTAGGGAATCTAAGAACTGTTGGTCTATCGTTTATGTTCACAGCTTCAGCGAGTTCTTCACGAAGTCTGATTGCATCACGAGGCGCAGCAATTTCAATTCCTGGGACAATCTGCAATAGAGCTAGATCCCACATTCCATGGTGACTTGCACCATCAGGACCAGTCACACCAGCTCTGTCCAGAACAAAAGTGACACCTGCATTGTGAAGAGCAACATCCATCAGTACTTGATCAAATGCACGGTTCATAAAAGTCGCATAGACGGCAACAACAGGATGCAATCCACCGAATGCTAACCCCGCGCTTGAAGCAACTGCGTGCTGCTCGGCAATACCAACATCGAAAACTCTGGTTGGATGTTTTTCAGCAAGCTTGTGCAATCCAACAGGAATAAGCATGGCAGCCGTTAGTCCAACGAGCTTCTGATCTTTGTCTGCAAGTGAAACCACTTCGTCTGCGAAAACCGAAGTCCAAGAGGCGCCAGAATTAGTCTCTAGAGATTTACCGGTTTTTGGATCTATTTGACCAACAGCGTGGAATTGATCGTCACTGTTATCTTCAGCAAGTTGGAAACCTCTACCCTTTTGGGTTATTGCGTGAACAATAACCGGAGCACCATAGCTCTTAGCTTGCGATAGTGCCTGCTCCATTGCTTCTTGATCATGTCCATCGATAGGTCCGATGTATTTGAGATCCAGGTTCGGGAACATACCCTTTGGTGTGAAAGATCCAAGCAGACCTTTACCCGCACCTCTAAGAGTTGAATATACAAGGCGGCCGACTGGACCGAACGCAGAAAAGAATTTGCGAGAGAGTCGGTAAGCACGCTTATAAACCATGTCAGTTCTAACATCGTTTAGATGTCTTGCCAGACCACCGATGGTTGGAGCGTAGGAGCGTCCATTGTCGTTCACAACAATCACGAGATTTCTATCGTTATCGTCAGTGATGTTGTTTAGAGCTTCCCAAGCCATACCTCCGGTAAGTGCTCCATCACCGATAACGGCAACCACTGCTCTGTCGGTTTGCCCAGTTAGTTTGTATGCCTTTGCGATTCCATCCGCCCAGGACAACGATGAGGAAGCATGTGAAGATTCAACGACATCATGTTCTGATTCGGAACGTTGCGGGTAACCGGCGATGCCCCCCTTAGTTCTGATATTTGAAAGATCATTTCTTCCAGTAACCAGTTTGTGCACATAACTCTGATGTCCTGTGTCAAAAACAATGCTGTCTTTAGGTGAATCAAAAACTCTGTGAATGGCAAGAGTAAGTTCAACAACACCTAGATTTGGACCGAGGTGGCCACCGGTTGCAGCAATGGTTTGAACTAGGTAAGAACGAATCTCTGAAGCAAGTTCTTTCATTTGGTCATTGCTCAGCGTCTTCAGATCCGACGGGGACTTGATTTGGCTAAGCAAAGACATTAGTTAACCGACCAGACTTCTTAGAACGTATTGCAAGATTCCACCATGACGGTAGTAATCAGCTTCACCAGGAGTGTCAATTCTCAAATCAACCTCGAAGCTAACGCTTGCCTTGCCGGCTGGCGAGTGTGCCGAAGGCTTTGCCTCAACAGATAGACGCTTAGGTGTGACGCCGTTGTTTAGCTCTGTCACTCCAGTGATTGAGATTACCTCTGTGCCATCTAAACCAAGCGAAGTAGCACTTTCACCATTGAGGTACTGAAGCGGTAGAACTCCCATACCGATTAGGTTGCTTCGGTGAATACGTTCGAAGCTTTCGGCGATAACTGCTTTGACACCTAGCAGTGCTGTTCCCTTAGCCGCCCAGTCGCGAGATGAACCTGAACCATATTCCTTTCCAGCAAGGATTACTAGTGGTGTGCCCTGAGCCTGATAGTTCTGAGAAGCATCGTAAATGAAACTCTGATTGCCTTCAGCTGAGGTGAAGTCTCTGGTGTAACCACCTTCGACATCGGTCAGCAATTGATTACGCAGACGAATGTTTGCAAAAGTTCCACGAATCATAACCTCGTGGTTACCGCGACGTGATCCATAGGAGTTGAAATCAACTCTGCTAACGCCGTGTTCAGCAAGGTATTTACCGGCAGGTGAATCCGCTTTGATTGATCCAGCAGGGCTGATGTGATCTGTGGTAACAGAATCCCCTAGTCGGGCTAGAACGCGAGCATCGGTAATGTCTGTGACTTGCTTAGGAGTCATGGTCATGCCATCGAAATAAGGTGGTTTTCTAACGTATGTGCTCTTTGCATCCCAGCTGAAAGTATCTCCGGTTGGTGTTGGAATTGCTTTCCAACGTGAGTCACCTTCAAATACACCTGCGTACTGAGTCTTGAACATATCTGAGTTGATGGTGCTATCAATTGTGCTCTGAACTTCATCAGGAGTTGGCCAGATGTCTCTTAGGAAAACATCGTTACCATCTGAGTCTTGTCCAAGAGCTTCGGTTTCGAAATCAAAGTTCATGGTTCCAGCAAGCGCATATGCAACTACAAGCGGTGGTGAAGCAAGATAGTTCATCTTTATGTCCGGGTTGATTCTTCCTTCGAAGTTTCTATTTCCAGAGAGCACTGCAGTAACAGCCAAGTCATTTTCATTAACTGTTTGCGAGATGTGAGGATCTAGTGGTCCACTGTTTCCAATGCAGGTGGTGCAACCATAGCCAACAAGATCAAAGCCCAAAGAGTTTAGGTCTTCGGTAAGACCGGCTTTATCGAAATACTCTGTGACGACTTTAGAACCAGGCGCTAGAGAAGTCTTTACCCAAGGCTTGCTCTTTAGGCCCTTCGCTGAAGCCTTACGCGCCAATAAGCCAGCAGCCATCATTACTGATGGGTTAGATGTGTTGGTACAAGAAGTAATCGAAGCGATAGCTACATACCCGTTATCAATTGAGTATTCGTAGCCCTCTACCTTCGATGGCTTCGAACTTAGTTCGCTGTAAGAAGAGATATCTTTCTGATACTTAGATTTAGCATCAGTTAGTTCAATACGATCCTGTGGACGCTTAGGTCCTGCGATTGAAGGAACAACAGTCGAAAGATCCAGTTCTAGATACTCGCTGTATTTAGCTTCATTGTTTGGATCGTGCCATAATCCCTGAAGTTTGCTGTATTGCTCAACTAATTCAATTGATTCCTGAGATCTACCAGTTGAGCGTAAGTAATCGATGGTTACTTCATCAATCGGGAAGATTGCGACTGTCGAACCAAACTCTGGGCTCATGTTTCCGATGGTTGCTCTGTTAGCAAGAGGTACAGATGAAACACCGGCTCCATAGAACTCAACGAACTTACCAACCACACCATGTTTGCGAAGTTTCTCAGTGATAGTCAACACAACATCTGTTGCGGTTGCTCCTGTTGGAATGGAACCACTTAGTTTGAATCCAACAACTTTAGGAATCAACATTGAAACTGGTTGCCCAAGCATCGCTGCTTCGGCTTCAATTCCACCAACACCCCAGCCAAGAACACCAAGGCCATTCACCATGGTTGTGTGAGAGTCGGTTCCAACACAAGAATCTGGGTAAGCAGTTAGTACGCCGTCAACTTCACGAGTCATGACTGTTCTAGCTAAATACTCGATGTTAACTTGGTGCACAATTCCTGTACCTGGAGGTACTACTTTGAAATCGTTGAAAGCACCCTGTCCCCAACGAAGGAACTGGTAGCGCTCACCGTTACGTTCGTATTCGTATGCAACGTTCTTCTCGAATGCATCAGGAGTTCCAGCAACATCAATGACAACTGAGTGATCGATAACTAGTTCTGCTGGAGCAAGTGGGTTAACCTTCTTTGGATCTCCACCCAAAGCTGAAACCGCCTCACGCATAGTTGCTAGGTCAACTATGCAAGGCACTCCTGTGAAATCCTGCATGATTACGCGAGCTGGAGTGAACTGAATCTCAGTGTCTGGTTCGGCGGTTGGATCCCAGTTGGCAATAGCCTGAATCTGACTGGCGGTAACGTTTGCACCGTCTTCGGTTCTTAGCAGGTTCTCTAGCAGGATCTTTAGGCTGTAAGGAAGCTGGTTCTTGAGGACGCTGTCCAAGCGATAAATACGATAATTTTTGCCGCCAACCGATAAATCTGAACCCGCAGCGAAACTGTCAACTTTAGACAAGAGGCTCTCCTAGCCGTGAAAAATAGTCTTACTTGTCCAAATTACCATCTTGTTCAGGCGTAATCACCTTTCGGAGCAAACGCCATGAAATCCAGATCATGGTCAGGTAAAAAGGAAGACCTAAAACCAGCTTCACAAAGCCCAGAGCAACAATGTCGCCCAGTAAATACAGGGGTAATTCAATCCCTAAACGGGTTGCAAAGAGACCCACCCAAAGAAGTGTCACTAGGTCAAAGAACCGGACTTTACGGCGGTCCTTGCGCCAGCTGAGGCCCTGTCCGGATAGGAATCCAACCAATACTCCAATGATTGGCCACCTAACGATGACACTCAAAAGTAATACCGAGCCATATGCCCCGTTTATCCAGAAGTCTTTGAGATAGAAATCTCCTGCATTACCGCCTGGCCTAAGGGTCAAGTAGATTGCCAGCCCAATACCTACCAAGGAACCAAGAAGCTGGGTGATTGGCCTTTTCTTTTGAAGGTGCCTAATGGTCAAAGCCACAACCGCTACAGCAACAACAGAAACAGATACGACTACCGAACGGCTAAAAGCAAAAACCACTACATACAAGAAGCTAGGCAAAGTTGTCTCAATGAGTCCCTGCACTCCGCCAACGCTGGAAAGCAAAGACTTCGCGTTTACTTGGTAACCGTCTTCACCTTTAGTGATTCCGTATTTGTCAAAACCTTTGTTATTAGTCAATTGAACCCTTAGGGACAATCGCTCCAGCAGGAAGCTCTAATGGCAGTAGCTCTCTAGGAGGCAATGGGGTCTCTCCTCTGGTAACCACGACCCCTCTGAAGATGTCTTCGAGGAAAGTTCGCTCTTCGAGATCGGTGATTGCAGTTCCAGCAATCGTTCCACGAAGAAGCCAACGATCACCGCTAAAACCAAACATTCTCACCCGAGAGTTCATGGCTGATTGATCTGGAAGCTCAGCCAGTAGCTCAAGTCCAAACGGCCCAACTTGGCTCTCTACTTTCACACCTTGACTGGTTAAATTAGCTGCAATGTCTTCGACCACTTCATTCCAAATGGAAACCCCCTTTGGACTTGCAAAAGCCTGAACTTGAAGACTAGAGGACTTGTAATCAAAGGCGATGGCAACCATCTTGCCAGTTTCCTGATCGACTTCAGCGCGAACAGTAACAAGTGCATTTGGTGTGAATGAGATAGATCCAAAATTCGCAACCTCTAATGGTGCGTTGATGTCACTTGAATCATATGGTCCGCCTATGTTGCGACTAGTTGTGTTCACTACTTGACTCCCGTTGAACCAAAGCCTGCATCGCCGCGTTGAGAACCTGGAAGCTCAGTCACCTCAACAAAGCGAACTTGTTCATACTTCTGGAAAACGATCTGAGCAATGCGATCGCCTCGCTTAATTTCAAAATCAACATCCGAGTGATTTATCAAAGTCACCGCGACTTCACCTCGGTAACCTGAATCTACTGTGCCTGGCGCATTGAGAACAGTTATTCCGTTCTTAGCAGCTAGCCCACTTCGTGGGTGCACCAAACCAACAATGCCTTGGGGCATCGCAATTTTGACACTGGTTGGGATGAGTTGACGCTGTCGCGCCAAAACGGTGACATCGATAGCGGATCGAAGGTCATAACCAGCATCACCTGGGTTACCCATTGTTGGTTTCAACTCTTCATCGGAGATAATCAGTACTTCAATTGCAGTCATGGACGTATTCTAAATGTATGAGCAACTCTTCGCAGATTCCGCCATACAAAGAGCGGGTACTCCCAGGCTTGGCTTACTTCGCCTCAACCTCGGTAATCCCAGTGATCAGCTACTTGGTAGCACTGCCTTTTGGCGAATTTCTCTCTTATGGAATAGCACTGGGACTTGAAACAATAATCGTGCTTCTCGGTCTTGTTAACGCGCCAGCGATAGCAATTAGTTCTAAGGAACTCACAGTTGGCAAAGCAACGATTGATCGAAAATTTGTATCTAAAGCTGAAGCAGTTCCGGCTAGCGAGAGTTTTGTTGCACGTGGACGCGGTCTGGACCCAAGAGCTTATGTTCGATTCCAATTTGGAGTCAAAGGACTAGTCAAGATCTCACTTAATGATGCAAACGACCCGACACCATACTGGCTTGTTTCATCAAGAAACCCGGAGCTAGTAGTTCAGAGATTGAAAGGCTAGTTAGCACAGTCGACGCACACAGCGCCGTACTTGCCATCCTTCTTTGCCTTCTGTGAGTGGTGCTTCACAATGAAGCACTCACTGCAGGTGAATTCATCCTGCTGTTTAGGCACAACAATCACGTCGTCAGTCTCTGTGACCTCAGGGATAGCGTTTGAATCGAAGTGGTCTTCTGCATCAACATCGCTTGCGACAGAGCTAACCTCAGGACCGCGTTCTTTTAGAACCTCGATCGACTCGGTGTCGTCATCGTTTTTGCGTGGTGCATCGTAATCGGTAGCCAATTACTTTTCCTTTCAAGAAACTTCCTTAGGCGCAGAGAGTATGTTCTATGCAATCTGAAAAAGCAACTACATTAACCCCCATCGGAGTGCTTTTAACAGGTATCTCTCAGCCTTGGCGTGTCGCGGCACAAGCAAATCAACCACGTTCTGAGAGCAACAGGTGCCAAACTACTAGGCAGAAGGGATTAACATGGCTGATTTACGCGTTACTGGCGTTTCTAATAACAACCTTGAGCTTCAAGCCCCCGATGGTTCGAAGCACACCCTGGCTATCTCTGAAGACCTTCTAAAGGCCCTAAAGACTCGTGAAGTGCAACTGCCTAAATCGGTAACCCCGAGAGACATTCAGCAACTCGTGCGACTTGGTGCAACGGTGGAGCAGGTTGTTGCTCAAACTGGTGCTGACCTAGAACTTGTGACACGATTCGCAAAGCCAATAATCGCTGAACTGAACCACGTGGTTAATCTTGCTCGTAACGTTCGTCTATCTCTAGCTGGAGATCGTTTTGCCGACAACAATCCGATCGAGTTCGGTGTCGTCATGGATGAGCGTCTTTCTAACAACGGAGCGAAGAACGTTTCTTGGTCAGCTTGCAAGACCAATGAAGGTGAATGGTTAGTTTCAGTTTCTTTTGAGACCTCTAATGGTGATGGCAAAGCAACCTGGGCTTTTGAACCTAAGCAACTTTTCCTAGCACCAGAGAATGAAGCAGCGCTACAACTATCCAATGGTGGACCTGTAGCAGTTCAAACCAAGTCACCCGCACAATCGCATCCAGTAATGAGTGAAGCCACTCCTGAAGTTGTCGAAGAGAAACCAGTAACAGCGAACCTAACGATTGTTCCTGAGCCGGTTAAGACTTATGAGGAACCCGCATTCTCTGAAGAAGAAGAAGAACCGATAGCACCAGTTCAATTGAGAGCAATTCCTGATCAGCCAGAAACTGAAGCAATCGAAGTCATAACAGTTACTGAAGTAGTTGAAGTTGTTAGCACTACAGAAGAAGAGCAAACCGATGTTGCTGAAGAAGAAGTTGAAGCACCAGCTGTAAAGCCGCAAGCGTCTAGTGGTTGGGCTGAAGTTCTCTTTGGGTCACGCGATGACGAAGAAGAGAACTAGAACCCGAACCTAAATAGCGGAATCGACATTTCTTCTGTAGAAATGGAACCGTGATGTCCGATCATGTCCAAGGATTTCAGCTTCGCAAAACCACGATGATACAAAGCCACATTTCTCTTGGCTAGAAGAATGTAGTCAGGTAAGTATTGTTCTTGTTTCTCGCTTTTGGTCCAATAACCAGCATCGATAAGGTCTTGAGGCTCAACTACATAGCAAGACGATCCATAGGCTGACTCCAGCCGAGACTTAAACTCGGCTGATTTGGTCTTGAGATAAAGAAACAGGCCTCTCGTGTCTCCCCCAACGAAATCAAATAGCTCCTTTTCAAAGAGTTCATCTATGTAGAGATGATCATCTGGTGAAACATCAATAACGCCGTGATCTGCTGTTAGTAGAAGAGCACTTCCCTTAGGTAGTTTTGAAACGAAACCCCTAACAAACTCATCAAGCTCTTCTAAGGCGTTGAGCCATTTTGTTGAATCACTACCCCAGCCGTGAGCTATTTGATCTAGTTCAGGAACGTAGAGATACACAACTCGCGAGCCAGTAAGTTTCAAAAGGTCCAGTGTTTTAGTGAATCGTTCAGCAACTGTGTTGACCCCGTGAAACTCACTGCTGCGCATTGTCGCTGCCGTGAATCCTGAATCTGAATAAATAGCCGGTGATACGACATCGAAAGCAATGCCTCCTGTTCGAGCGAGTTCTGAGACAGTTTGCAGATTCTGAAAACCTTCGGCCTGTTCTTGGGACTGCCATCCTGAAAGAAGATTCATCGGAGTGGCACTAACACGATCGAATATCTGATAACCAACAAATCCAGTCTCATTAGGAGATGCGCCTGTTGCAAGTGAACTCAAACTAGTTGAAGTCGTTGCCGGGTAAAAGCAAGAAATCCTTTCTGAAGTTTGAGAGTTTAGGAACCTAGCGTGACCTCCCGCGCTCTTCAGGTTGCTTGACCCAAGACCATCCACTAACAAAACGATAACTGATCGACGCTGTGGCAGTTTCAGAGGGTTCTCAATCCCTTGCACGCTCTTGAGCGCGCTTATCAACACATCGCTAAGCCTCCCCATGGTTTTTGGAGGTGAAGGTAGCATCGTAGACATTGGATAATTCTGCCACAGCAAACCAAAGCATTAGAAAGCCCATGACAGATAACAAGAGTGAAAACCGGTTCCCAGAGGAACGAATAGTCGACATCGACCTAACCAAAGAGTTAAGCGACTCTTTCCTCGAGTACTCCTATTCGGTTATCTATGCCCGAGCTCTGCCCGATGCCAGAGACGGTCTCAAGCCAGTTCACAGAAGAATTATTTTCCAAATGGGTGAAATGGGTCTTAGACCCGACCGTGGACACGTCAAATCAGCTCGTGTTAGCGGAGAAGTCATGGGTAAATTGCACCCTCACGGCGATGGTGCGATCTATGACGCAATGGTGCGTATGGCTCAGCCTTTCACTCTCCGAGTTCCACTTATCGATGGCCACGGAAACTTCGGTTCGCTGGATGACGGTCCAGCCGCTGCTCGTTATACCGAAACTCGTTTAGCTCCTGCAGCTCTGTTGATGAATGAAAGCCTGGATGAGGACGTAGTTGATTTCAAACCGAACTACGATGCTCAACTTTCTGAGCCAGAGGTTCTTCCAGCGGCATTCCCAAACCTATTAGTAAATGGAGCTTCCGGTATCGCAGTTGGTATGGCCACCAACATGGCTCCTCACAACATGCGTGAGGTCATTCTGCCGCGATTGCTCTTTTAAACAACACAAAGCTTGAATCCGAAGACCTCATGGAATACATACCTGGTCCAGACCTGCCTACCGGCGGTGTGATCATTGGCACCGAAGGAATCAAAGAGGCTTACACAACCGGTCGTGGTTCCTTCAAGACTCGCGCTCGAGTAAGCATCGAGAGTGTTTCTCCTCGCAAACTTGCTCTTGTCATCACTGAACTTCCTTATCTTGTTGGTCCTGAAAGAGTAATCGAAAAGATCAAAGATGGAGTTAACAGCAAAAAGCTTCAAGGTATCTCAGATGTTATCGATCTAACCGATAGAAACAATGGACTAAAACTGGTCATTGAACTAAAAACAGGTTTTGATCCTAACGCTGTCTTAGAGTTGCTCTATAGATTCACCCCAATTGAAGAATCTTTCAGTATCAACAATGTTGCGTTGGTTGAAGGCAGACCAGAGACCCTGAACCTAAGGGACATGCTAGGCGTTTACCTAGCTCACAGAATCGTTGTAACCAAGCGTCGCAGTGAGAACCGACTTGGTAAAAAGCAAGCAAGGCTTCACCTGGTTGAAGGTCTCTTGAAGGCAATTCTCAGCATTGATGAAGTAATCAAGATTATTCGAGCAGCAAACGAAGTCGATGATGCTCGCAAGAAACTCATGACTAAGTTCACTCTTTCAGAGGTTCAAGCAGAATACATTCTTGAATTGAAGCTTCGCCGACTAACCAAGTTCTCAAAACTTGAACTTGAAGCCGAGAACAAAGAACTTCTGAAAGAGATTGCTGATCTAAAAAAGATTCTTGGAAGTGAAAAAGTCCTTCGCGACTTGGTTACCAAAGAACTGCAAGAAGTTTCAGACAAGTATGGCGACGACAGAAGAACAACCATCACCGATGGTGCTGTTGAAGTGAAGCCGGTTAGCGCCGCTAAAGCAGCCGCAATGGATGCTCAGCTAGCTGACAGTCCATGCTTCATTGTTCTTACCGCAAGTGGCCAAGTCCAGAGAACCGCCATAGAACCAGCGCCGCTTGCTAAACGAAAGAAGCATGACGCTATCAGAACTGTGATCTCAAGTTCAACCAGAAGCGAAGTTGGTTTCCTAACTTCTGATGGTGTGATGCACAGACTTCACGCGAGCGATATTCCAGCCAGCGAGGATGCCTTTGACGCAGCATCAAGTGTGGACATTGCTGAATTCCTAGGAGTGAGCAAGCAAACCAAGGTCCTAGGTCTATTTGAACTCAAAGAAGAAACAGTTATTGCTATGGGAACCAAGCAAGGCGTCGTCAAGCGTCTAACTGCAGACTTCCCGCCTAAACCAACCTTTGAAGTTATTTCACTTAAGGCCGGTGATGAGCTTGTTGGTGCTACTGAAAGCAAGGACACTGACGAATTAGTCTTTGTGACCGACGATGCTCAACTTCTGCGTTTCGATGCGAGCCTGGTTAGACCTCTAGGTCGTGGAGCAGCCGGTATGGCGGGAATCAAGCTATCTGATGGTGCTCAAGCTGTATTCTTTGCTTCTGTTGCGGTTGATAAAAAGACTGTAGTTCTAACCGCTGCCAACAATAGTGAGTCACTAGGTGCTGTTGATGCTGGAAGTGCGAAGATCTCATCAATCGATGAATTCCCTGCAAAGGGTCGTGCAACTGGTGGAGTTAGAGCTCACAAATTCATTCGTGATGAAAACCAACTGTATTTTGCTTATGTTGGTCCGCAGCCTATTTTGGGTAGTGCATCTGCAGGTAAGGTCCTTGAACTGCCTGAGAAACTTGCTAAGCGAGATGCTTCAGGAACTCCCCTAGCTTCAACAATTGTTTCAGCAGGAAGAGCCTAAGCGTCAATTCTTTCGCGTTCGAAGCTGTCTGCTTGGTCGATGATGAAATCTCTTCTAGGTGCAACTTCGTTACCCATCAAAAGCTCAAACATTTTTTCTGCGTTTGCAGCATCAGAAACAGTGACACGGCGAAGACTTCTTGACTTGCGATCCATTGTGGTTTCGGCCAACTGATCTGCATCCATCTCACCAAGACCTTTATAACGCTGGATTGGCTCTTGGTACTTCTTCCCTGCCTTCTCGAGTTTCGATAGAAGGTTTTCAAGCTCTGCTTGCGAATAGGTGTAAACAACTTCGTTCGCTTTTGAACCTGGATTCACGATTACCACCCGGTGCAATGGCGGAACAGCCGCAAATACTCTTCCATCCTCAACAAGAGGTTTCATGTATTTGTAGAACAAGGTCAATAGCAAGGTTCTGATGTGAGCACCATCAACATCCGCATCGCTCATCAAGATGATCTTGCCGTATCGAGCAGAAGCAAGATCAAAGGTTCGTCCTGAGCCTGCACCAAGTACCTGAATAATCGAAGCACACTCGGTGTTATTCAACATGTCTGAGATTGCAGCCTTTTGAACGTTGAGGATCTTGCCTCGAATAGGAAGCAGAGCCTGATACTCGCTGTTACGCGCAAGCTTCGCTGTTCCTAGAGCAGACTCACCCTCAACGATGATCAATTCGGAGTCAATCGTGTCCTGAGTTCGACAGTCAACCAACTTAGTCGGTAGCGAAGATGATTCAAGCGCGGTCTTTCGGCGCTGCGTCTCCTTGTGAGTGCGAGCAGAGATACGAGTCTTCATCTCGTTAATTACTTTTTCAAGCACTAACGCAGTTTGCGCTTTATCGTCTCGCTTTGAGCTGTTGAATCTATCGGTCAGAGCTTTAGAAACAACCTGGGAAACAATGTTCTTGATAGCTGGAGTTCCGAGAATCTCTTTAGTTTGACCCTCGAACTGAGGCTCAGGCAAACGAACCGTGACGATGGCTGTTAGCCCTGTCATTACATCGTCTTTCTCGATCTTCTCAGCGCCAAGCTTGAACTTTCGTGCGTTAGCTGCAGCTTGATCTCTGAAGACTTTCAACACCGCTTGCTCGAAACCTTGCAGGTGTGTTCCACCCTTAGGTGTTGCAATGATGTTCACAAAACTCTTGACTTCAGTGTCGTAATCAGTTCCCCAGCGAACGACTACGTCCACTTCACACTTGCGTTCAACTTCCTTTGATTCCATGTTGCCTTTGGCATTTAGAACCGGAACTGTTTCGTTATAAGAGCCACTTCCACCAAGACGCCAAACACTGCTTAGCGGCGCATCTTTAGCTAAGAAATCAACAAACTCAACGATTCCGCCCTGGAATAGGAACTCATGTGCTTCTGCCTTTGCCTGACGAAGATCATTTACTACAAGCTTTAGACCAGGTACAAGGAAAGCAGTTTGGCGAGCCCTGGCTAGGATTTCCTCTAATTCAAAAGCTGCGCCTTTAACAAAGATTTGAGTGTCTGGCCAAAAACGGATTCTTGAACCAGTTTTACCCTTAGCTACTTTTCCAACCTCACGAAGGATGCTCTTTTTATCGAAAGGCTTGAAATCACTCTTTGGATCTGGTTCTTTCTTGTCAGAGAAGATACCTGGCTCACCACGATGGAACGACATAGCAAAGGTCTTGCTGTCACGGTCCACTTCAACATCTAATCGCTCAGACAGTGCGTTAACTACCGAAGCTCCAACACCGTGCAAACCTCCAGAGGCGGCATAAGAACCTGAGCCGAACTTTCCACCGGCGTGCAATTTGGTGAACACAACCTCAACACCTGATAGACCTGTCTTAGGTTCGATGTCTACTGGAATACCGCGAGCTTCATCTCTGATCTCAACGCTGCCGTCTTTATGCAGGAATACCTGAATCAGCTTTCCGTGACCTGAGAGTGCCTCATCAACCGAGTTATCAATGATCTCCCAAAGACAGTGCATGAGACCGCGGCTGTCGGTAGACCCGATATACATTCCAGGGCGCTTACGAACAGCGTCCAATCCTTCTAGAACGGAAAGATGTCTGGCGGAGTAATCGTTTTCTGGCACCTGTCTAGCCTAAGTAAATAAAGGGCTTGAGCCTGATTTTGACACTCGCGAGTGTAAAAGTATTCGCAGTTAGCGAAACTATCAGAGTTTGGGAAGTTTAAGGCTGTGGAGTGTGTTCATATAGTCATGGAGGCAAAAATGAAACAAACCGAAGAAACAACACCAGTAGAGAAAACTGAAGAGCTGAAACCGCTAACCGCTGCAGATCGTTGCGACGTGTGTGGTGCTCAGGCATTCATTCGTGTGGTGTTGGCTTCTGGTGATTTGGTGTTCTGTGGTCACCATGGCACAGCTAACAAAGAGAAGCTAAAACCAATCGCCATCACCTGGCAAGACGAAACCGACAAACTGAACTAGTGCTCGAAGGCTGTCTTTCGGCTAGCCTCCGCAAGTTCGTCAACTCTTTTCAAGTTTGAGTTTGCAACTGACAAATCAGCCCAATTATTTTTGGTTATCAATTGATCTGCTAAATCAGGGTTCTTAGAAAATATCGGACCATGCAGCATCGATAGCAATGATGCATCTCGCCATTCCAACAATTTCGGCTTCGCAGGACTATTAACGTATCCGACTACACCGTCGACATCTATGAACTCACTCACCTGTTCACCGATTGGGTATTTCTCACCAAGTGCATCTAACACCTTGAGATAGCCAGAGGCTATGGCGATCAACGACATACCTGATTTCATAAAATCAAGAGCCGATTCTATTAGCTTGGAATCTGCAGCTAATAGTGAGTGCCAGGCCGCTACCGAACCATGACCTAGCAATAGTGCATCAATGTTTTGAAGGTCAGATGATCCTGTGACCGGAACAATTTCGGAATCAACTCCGCGCCATTCGAGTCTCTTCTTCAAAACAAGTAAGTTAGCTTGATCTCCGTTGAGGTTTAGATCTTGAGGATAAAAAGTTCCAAGGCGAATAACTCTAGACACGATTCACATCCTCAGGGTCAGTGAAACCTTTGTAACGTCTAAGCCTTCTCATGGCATCAGCACTGTAAATAACTGTCTTGTGACCAGAACTCGGCTTAGGAAGAGCAAAGAAGCTATCTATAGCCTTGAAGTAATCAGCTTCAACAGAATCGAATTCAACACTTTTATAGGCCAATGCAAGAGCGGCATCCGCATAATTGAATCCAGAAACTATGTCTACGTGCTTTAGTGCACTGAAGTCAACAGTCCAAAGCCAACTTGGATCGTGAACATCTCGCCCTATAGCAAAGAAAACTTGGTCGACATCTTTTGGAAGGTTATCCAAGTTCAACTGAGTGCTGATTGGGTTTTGAACCAAAATGAATTCAACCGGTTCGCCGTTAACTTCTCTGATTTCACCGCGAGAGAATACCGGAGGCATTTCGTTCATTGCCTTGGTGGCAGTTAGCAGATTGAATTCTGCTCCAAGAATGTTTTCAGAAGCTGCAATAGCCGCAACCGCATCCAAGGCAAAGTGGATTCCACGTGAAGGCAGTTCGAAGTTGATCTCTTTAGTTCCGACACGAATCTTGATTAGCCTGTCTTGAAGTTCGATTACTTCAAATGTGACATTGGGTTTACTAATCTCTGGTAGGTATGTCTTGGCATAACTCATTGGAACCTGAGAACTTGAAACAGCATCGTTTATTTCGAAGTAGTCAGTGTTTGCTTTGATGCTTGACTTTGAAATCAAGAGACAGTTTTGATCATTAGCGTTCAGTAAGACTGATTCGGTGGTTGCCTTCGCAACCATGTCTAGCTTTTCTCTAACTAGGGCTGGGTCAATGAAACGATCTAACTGATCTTCAAAAACATTAAGAATCACTGAAATTCTTGGCTTAACCTTGGTCACAAAACTTGCCGCGTGGCCCTCATCCATTTCAAGGATTGCGATGTCGCCTGGGACTTTGCCGAAAAGATTTCCGTAGCGAATGATTGTGCTGAAGAACCCTTGCTCGATGTTTGCTGTTGATGGATTGGTAAAAACTTCTAATCCGTGAGCACGAGCTATTCCAACGACCATTTTTGTTGTTGTCGACTTGCCGGCAGTTCCAGTTATCACAACTAGGCCTTTAGGAAATGAGTTGATTGTCTTATAAACAAGTTTTGCAGCAAGTTTGCTAACAACAAGCCCTGGAAGAGCAGACCCTCCGCCTCGCCTAACTAATCGAACCGCGAAGCGAACTAGGCGGCCAATGAGAAGTGCTGGAAGGTAACGCAAGACCTAGTTATCTTTGATGAAGTCCCTGAGCCACTGTGCTCTTGAAGGGTGCTTTAGCTTGGACATAGTCTTGGCTTCAATTTGCCTAATACGCTCGCGAGTCACTCCGTGCTCTTCACCAATCTGGTCAAGAGTCTTCATAACTCCATCACCGATTCCATAGCGAGATCTAATAACTGCTGCTTCCCTGTCGGTTAGCGTGTCAAGAAGTCTTTCGATTTCTGTCTGCATAATCTGGAATGCAACAGCATCAGCCGGTTGAATAGCTTCAGTGTCCTCAATTAGGTCACCAAACTCAGAGTCTCCGTCTTCACCAAGCGGTGTTGATAGAGAGATTGGTTCGCGACCATACTTTTGAACTTCAACAACCTTCTCAGGTGTCATATCCAGTTCGCGTGCTAGCTCTTCAGGGGTAGGTTCGCGACCTAGATCTTGAAGCAACTGACGCTGCACTCGTGAAAGTTTGTTAATAACTTCAACCATGTGAACTGGAATACGAATAGTTCTTGCCTGGTCTGCCATCGCACGAGTAATGGCTTGACGAATCCACCAAGTTGCGTATGTTGAGAACTTATAACCCTTTGTGTAGTCAAACTTCTCAACCGCACGAATCAAACCGAGGTTACCTTCTTGGATCAAGTCCAGGAATTGCATTCCGCGTCCGGTGTAACGCTTAGCTAGAGACACAACCAAACGTAAGTTAGCTTCTAGCAAGTGGCTCTTTGCGCGTTGTCCGTCTTTAACTACCCACTTGAGATCTCTAGACATGTCGCGAGAAAGTTTCTTATCGGTAGCAAGTTTCTCTTCAGCGAAAAGTCCAGCTTCAATTCTCTTTGCAAGTTCAACTTCGAGCTCAGCATTTAGAAGCGCAACTTTACCGATCTGCTTTAGGTAGTCCTTAACTGGGTCAGCAGTAGCACCGGTGATAGTTGTGGTCTGAGCCGGGATGTCATCTTCTTCTTTGTGAGAGAGAATCAAAGCACCTTCTGGAACTACCGGTGACTCTTCCTCTTCCTCAACTTCAGGAACTACTTCTTCAACTTCAGCAACAATTACGTCAACGTCATCAGTTGCTAGTAAAACCTCTGGGTCTAGATCTTCTTCTTCGTCATCAAGTTCAAGTTCTTCGGAACCTTTACCTTTGGTAGCAACAATCTTCTTTACAGGCTTGACCTTAGATTTTGGATCTGCCTTCGCTGTGCCCTTTGCAGCTGGCTTGGCAACAACCTTTTTTGTCTCTGCCTTTTTAGCAGCAGGCTTTGCAACAACCTTCTTTGTCTCTGCCTTTTTAGCAGCAGGCTTTGCAACAACCTTCTTCGCTGCTGGCTTTGCAACTACTTTCTTGGCAGCAGGTTTTGCTTTGCTATCAGTCTTAGCAACAGCCTTTTTAGCTGCAGGCTTCGCGACTACTTTGGTAGCCACGGCTTTCTTCACTGCTGTTTTCGCAGCAGGTGCGACAGTCTTCTTCGACTCTTTAGCCGAAGTAACCTTTGTCGATTTCGTTGCCATATGACCCTTCAACCTCTTCGTAGGAGGTGACCATTATAAAATTCCGAGCACATCAAAGACCCATGTCAAATTGAAGCGCTTGACTGGGTCTTAGTCCAATTATGCCATCAACCAGCGTCAAAGCTCTCAATGACCACCGCTTTCGGTATAACTACCTAGAAGAACTCCAATTAGCAGCTAAATATTCCCGTTTAGGCAGTCGTTTTGAAGAATTTCCTGCGCTCCACTGTGAAAAAGGTGATCCCAACTGCAATCACTAAGAATTGAGCAGAAAATCCCCATCTAAAGGCTTCGACTGTGTATCTCTCTGAAACACCTGAAGCACCCTTGTAAATGTCGATTACTAAACCTGTCAAATACATCATCACGAAAGTTGCTAGGAAGCCACCGACATTCGCGAAACCATTTGCAGACCCTAAACGATCTTTTGCCACGATGTCCTTGGTGAAGTCAAAAGCCACCATTGAAGCTGGACCGCCGATGGAAATGACTAGGAAACAGCTAAACAAAAGCCAGGCAGGCGCTTGATTAGGTATGGAGAGCAACAGAATCCAGGTCAGCACAATCAAGCTCACAACGATATAGACAAGCCTCCCCCGGAACTCTGGTCGCTTGGCGCATATCCAACCGATTACTGGACCGGTAATGAACCCCATGAACACCATAGAGGTAAGAACGAATGCGGCGAAATCGTGCGGTTGGCCTTCGGCAGTGACCAAAAAAGGAACGGCCCAGAGCAAACCAACAGATGTGGTTGTTGATTGAGTAACGAAGTGAGTCCAGAACGCCATTCTGATTCCGGAATTACGTGCGTTCTCAACGAGCTGCGAGGTAGCAACTTTGAGTGAAGCAGCTGCGTGTTTCTCTTGACCCTTAGCCTGATCTGACGTGAAAGAGATTAGAAGTAATACTGCTAACAGAGACGCAGTAGCCATGATCGAGAATGCGGTATTCCAACCAAGGGATTCGAGCATGAACCAAAATGGAACGGCAGAGAAGAACTGTCCAAGCTGGCCAACAGTGGATACGTACTGTTGCAGACGTGAAGCTTTAGGTCCTTCATACCAACCATTGATCATGCGAATCATTGAAATAAATGTGAAACTATCCCCCATACCAACAAGCATTCTTCCGACCACAGCAACACCAAGACTTGGAGCAAAGGCAACTGTGAGTTGGCCAGTTGCCATGATGAAAGCACCAACAGCAAGTAGAACTTTCGCTCCGAATCGATCTAGAAGAATACCGACCGGTATTTGCATTCCGGCATAAACAACTAATTGAAAAACAGCAAGTGTTGCTAACTGTTGAGCGTTGGTGTGAAAGCGTTCGCTTGCGATGAGGGTTGCAACGCCTAACGAGGAACGTTGACTGACTGCGAGAAAGTATGCGAATCCCGCAACAAGAAGGACTAGACCAGGTTTATGCTTCAGTCTTCTTCCCCGTCGTTATCTTCTTTGTTCTTTTGATGGCTAGCAAGATATCCTTCGAGTTCTGCAGCAATTGATTCTGCATCCGGAATCTCAGATTCTCTTGGACGAATAGATCCCATCGGGCTTTGGGTTCTTTCACTACTGAAGGTTTGCTCTAGACCTTCAACCATTCGACTGAAATCAGGATTCTCGGCCATTTGAGAACTCATCCTCTTCAGGAAAAGGACGCCTTCGTCACGAAGTTCATCGGTTGGGAAAACCAAACCTAAATGGCTGCTTATTAGTTCAAATCCAGTAACAGCTGCCTGCGGATAAACAGAATCAGCCAAATAGTGAGGAACAAGTAGCACGAAACCAGTGCTAGGCACTTCTTTCCCAGTGAGGCGATACTCCAACAAATGCATGATGTTGCCTGGAACCTGAGTTCTAGGTTTCCACTCTGAATACTTAGCAATCACCTGTGGCTGATTACCAGAAACAGTAACCCCGACGTTTCGTGTGTGTGGGATTGGGAAAGGAATTGCGTGCAGCCAAGTGAGGCTGGCAATCTCAAAGTGATCGAAAAGGTCTTCAATTGCGCTAGCAAAAGCTTCCCACTTGAAATCAGGCTCATAGCCATTCAGGAATAGGAATGGGTTTCCAACCTCGTCCTTGACCAAATAAAGATTTAGGGATGCAGGCTGATAATCCTCAATGTGATCTTGTTCGAAGAACATGACTGGACGTCTAGAGCGGTAATCAAGTAGTTGGTCATTATCGAAAGTAGCAACAATTTCGAACTCTAGGTTGCCCAAAATGCTTTCACTGACCTGCTGCATTGAGCTTCCAGCATCGGTAAACCCTGAAATAGAAGCAAACAGGTTTAGACCAGATGGGACTTCAACATCCCAGTTCACTAGGCTAAAAAGCTCGTTTTGCTCTGACATGTTTCTATTCTAACTTCGGCTCGCTAGCATAAAGACATGACTTCAATCTCATTCAAATTCTCAAAAACTCAACCCAAGCCAACCGATGACAGCATCACAGTTTTCGCGGTGGCAAACATCGATGGCAACGCCAAGCTTCAGGGCAACGCTGTTAAACACGAAGCTCTGAAAAATCTAAAACTCAAAGCCCTAGGTGTTTCAGGTGTCAAAGAGGCAACTAGCCGAATCCCGGTTGGAAGTTCGACTGTCGGGTTTATCGGAATTGGCACAGAGATTTCAACTCCGAGTGCTGCTAGAGAAATTGGTGGAGCGATTGGAAGATCATTTAGCGACCACAAGACTTTAGTCTTGGATCTTCCTATCAAAGACCAGGATGTTCTATACGCACTTCTAGAAGGAATTGCGATTGTTCAGTATCAATACAACAAATACAAGTCAGGCGAGAAAAAGAGTCCTGCGCTTAAGAATGTTGAAGTCTTAGGATCCCTCGCTCTTACCAAAGCTCAGCTAGACAAGATTAAAGTTCTGTCGGCAACCCTAGACGCAACCAGAGATCTAGTTAATGCTCCGGCTAATGATCTATACCCCAGCAAGTTCGCTGAAATTGTGAAGTCCCATGGAAAGATCGAAAACGTAAAGATTGAAATCTGGGACGAGAAGAAACTAGCCAAAGAGAAGTGCCACGGTATTCTCGCAGTTGGCCAGGGTTCTGTTCGCGGCCCTCGACTAGTAAAGATCGAATACCGTCCAGCTAAAGCAAAGGCACACCTTGCATTGGTAGGTAAGGGAATTACCTTCGACACTGGAGGTATCTCACTAAAGCCTGCAACTGGAATCCTTGGAATGAAATACGACATGGCAGGTGCTGCAACCGTCGGTGAGGCTGCTCTAGCTATTGCGAAGCTTGGATTACCTATCGCTGTCACAGCTTTCATGTGTATTGCTGAGAACATGCCTTCTGGTAGCGCAACCAGACCTAACGACGTTATTACTTTCCGCAATGGAAAGAGCGTTGAAGTTACCAATACCGATGCTGAAGGGCGCCTAGTCCTTGCTGATGGATTGATCCTGGCAAGCGAACTAAAGCCAGACCTAATCATCGATGTGGCTACCCTCACAGGAGCTGCACGGGTAGCACTTGGTAACCGATACACCGGTCTAATGGGTGACGATGAGTCCGTAGCTTTCGTTCAAAAGGCAGCAAATAGCTCTGGCGAACTGGTCTGGCACATGCCACTTCCGGAAGAGCTCTTGGAACTTATCAAGTCAGACATTGCCGATCTTATGAACTCTAGAGTTGGCAACCCGTCTGGTGGAATGCTAGTTGGTGGACTGTTCCTGCAGGAATTCGTTGGTCTTCCTAAGTCAAAGCAGAAGCAGGCTTGGGCTCACCTTGATTTTGCAACCGCTGCCAATAACGACCTTGCCCCTTACGGATACACGGTCAAGGGTGCTACTGGTTCAATGATCCGAACCTTGGTCGCCGTGGCCGAACAGTTGGCAAGCAAGCCAAAGAAATAGTCATCTAGTAATCTTTATTAGTTGCCCAAATAATCAACAGGAGCTAAATTGGCCGAGCACAACTTTGACGTCGTAATCCTAGGTGGAGGAAGTGGTGGCTACGCCGCTGCTCTTCGAAGTGCACAACTGGGACTTTCAGTAGCACTTATCGAAAGAGACAAGCTAGGTGGCACCTGTTTACACAGAGGCTGTATTCCAACAAAAGCTTTGCTTCACTCTGCAGAAGTAGCGGATGTAACTCGTGACGCCGCTGCATTCGGAATCTCAGCAACTCTAAACGGTGTTGATATGCCGGCAGTGAACAAATACCGCGATGGAATTGTTGACAGATTATTCAAGGGTCTGACCGGACTTGTTTCTTCAAAGGCAATCTCAGTTGTTGCTGGTGAAGGAAAACTTGTTGCGCCAAAAACTATCTCAGTAAACGGCGATAACTACACAGGCAAGAATGTTGTTCTTGCAACCGGTTCATACTCAAGAACTCTTCCAGGTCTTGAAATCGGTGGTCGAGTCATCACATCAGAACAAGCCTTGCAGTTGGACTTCGTTCCAACAAAAGCCATCGTTCTCGGTGGTGGAGTTATCGGAGTTGAATTTGCTTCGATCTGGAAATCTTTCGGTACTGATGTGACCATCATTGAAGGCCTTCCTACTCTTGTTCCAAATGAAGATGCATCTGTGTCCAAAGCTCTTGAGCGTGCATACCGTAAGCGTGGAATTAACTTCAAGACTGGGGTTAGATTCTCAGGTGTTCAGCAAAGTGCAACCGGTGTAGTTGTCTCTCTTGAGAATGGTGAAACCTTCGATGCAGAACTTCTTCTAGTGGCTGTCGGTCGTGGCCCAAATGCAACCGGTTTAGGTTACGAAGAAAACGGTATCAAGATGGATCGCGGTTATGTTCTAACCAACGACCGTCTTGAGACAAGCGTTCCAGGCGTTTACGCAGCTGGTGACATCGTTCCAGGTTTGCAGTTAGCTCACCGTGGATTCCAGCAGGGTATCTTCATCGCTGAAGAGATTGCAGGACTAAAGCCTGTTTCAATCGATGAAAACGGAATCCCTAAGGTTACCTATAGCGAACCTGAAATTGCTTCAGTTGGACTAACCGAAGCTAAAGCGGCGGAAAAATTTGGTGCAGAAAACATTTCAAGTTACGAATACAACTTGGGTGGAAACGGTAAGTCACAGATTCTTGGAACTGCAGGTTTCGTCAAACTGATCAGACAGAACAATGGTCCTATCGTAGGTATTCACATGATCGGTTCACGTGTTGGTGAACAGATTGGTGAAGCTCAACTAATTGTCAACTGGGAAGCATTCCCTGAAGATGTTGCGTCTTTGGTGCACGCTCACCCAACCATGAACGAAGCATTGGGTGAAGCCCACCTAGCTTTGGCCGGCAAACCACTACACGCACACGCATAAATTTTCTAACTGCATAAGGAGCAGAAACAAATGAGTGAAGTAAAACTTCCAGCCCTCGGAGAAAGCGTTACCGAAGGAACTATCACTAGATGGCTTAAGAAAGTAGGCGACACAGTTGCTGTTGACGAGCCACTAGTTGAGGTTTCAACCGACAAGGTTGACACCGAGATCCCAAGCCCTTTCGCAGGTGTCATTCAGCAGATTCTTGTTCAAGAAGACGAAACTGCTGCGGTCGGAGCAGTTTTAGCCATCATCGCTGACGGTGCAGCAGCCCCAGCTCCAGTCGAGGTTGCTCCTCCAGTTGTTGAGGCACCTGTGGCTGCACCAGTGGTTGAGGCACCAGTAGTTCAAGCACCTGTGGTCACTCCTCCAGTTGTTACGCCACCAGTTGTTCAGGCACCAGTTGTCCAGGCACC
>Ga0114963_10000692_pt1 | contig 22840 bp, 32 predicted proteins | sample C_131016_EF_Meta_FD_87019 | JGI IMG/M metagenome (GOLD analysis project Ga0114963, IMG submission 87019) | Freshwater microbial communities from Lake Croche, Canada to study carbon cycling - C_131016_EF_MetaG | ecosystem: Environmental > Aquatic > Freshwater > Lake | place: Lake Croche, Canada...
GTCAAGAAGATGCCGGAGGTCTCGGTGCCCAAGGGCTCCCACACCAAGAGCCTTGAAACTTTTGCCTCTTTTTAAGTAAGATGATAGAGCCTCTGGTGTCCTCGCCTCTTTTTGTGGGCATCATGATTTTGCTTATAAATGTTGGTAGTCGCTACATCACTCACGAATTTAGTGAGTCGGACGAGGAATACAGCCAGAACATTCTTTTGAGACGCATTGCCATTTTTGCGGTGTGTTTTGTAGGGACTCGCGACCTGGTTGTATCCATTCTGCTTACTGCAGGGTTCGTAGTCTTAGCGAGTGGATTCCTGCGCGGGAAGCCGCTGGCTCGCGAGGGAATGAAAAATGGTCAAGATATTGGGCAGGTAGATTCTCCTGCCTACGATAACGATTCTCCAATGTTTACTTTGGCGTGATGTCCTTGTCCCATGCTTCCGCGCTTTCCAGCGCCCAGCGCTCGTATCCCTCAATCTTCTCGATGATTTTCCTGAACTTAGCAGCCACGCCACGATAGTGATCGGGCATGCCTTGCTGGTTATCCGTATATCCGTGCGTCATCTCGTAAAGCGCATTCTTCAGCTCTTCTACGAGCTGCTTAGAAGTATCGGTCATTTTTGTTGATACATGCTTTCTAGTAATCAATAAATCCGTTTTAAAACGGAAAGTTTGTGTTCAAATCCGTATTTAGCATTAACTAAAATGGAGGTTTACATTATCAATCTCCGCGGACACCACATTTGGAAGAATGCCTTTCGCACGTTTGAAGAGGCATTGGCCGAAGTTGCGAAAGCTATTAATAGCCACAACGACCTTTACAAGATGTCGCCCGACTACGTTGAGGGGGACTTTCTCCCCGGCAGCATGAGCGGGAACTACGACATGACCAAGCTTGGTTCTTTGGAGGGAGTTTCAGTGGCTTTCATTGAGGACACCAAGTACAACTTCTTCATCCAGAAACTCACTTTCTAAACAAAAGAAAATGGAATTTTGACTTACAGAATTTTTGACTCTCAATAAAATGTTCGCCATTGGATATGAGCAGCCGAACGGCTCAATAGACTACATTTTGGCGGACGATGACACCCTTGAAAACGTGCTGGAGAGCGTCGTTTATCGCGACGAAGTGCCAGGTGGCGAGCTGAAATATTGTTTCTGCAAGGACAAGTTCTTTTCGGGACGCGTGTCTAGGGAGGAGGATACCCGATTCCGGTTCCTGCGTTTGCTGGACGGGAGCTGGATTATTAAGGATGCGCTTAGTTATAAGACTATAAGCATTTCTTAAAGCTTGATAGTCACGCTATTCTTGCCAGTAGAGCCGCCCTTTTTGGATGTCGTGGATACCTTTTTAGTTTCCATACCGGCATTGACAGACTTCAGAAGGTCGTCGATGTTTACGGCAGGACCCTTCATTTCGCGGGCGGGGGGCGGAGGTGGCGAGCTGGGAGCCTTGGCTGCAGGAGGTTGAGGATTGGGCTTCGGGTATCGGATCGCCGTCTTAATTGCCTGGGGCGGTCGCACATTGGTCTGCTGGGGTGGGGGCGGAGGAACCATGCCGCTCATGAAAGAAGAAAGACCGGCTAGCGGATTGGAGGAAGGCGGTGCCATAGGAGGCGGTGCGCCACGCATAGTCGTGCTCTGCTGCTGCATGGCTGCCGTGGCGAGCTGGCGAGCGATGTCCGGGTTAGTTTTCAGAATCTGGTCAATGTTCGGAATAGGCGCTTTTAGGGTCATCTGGTTCGTTAGGTGGACCATGTAGACCATCATACAGGTGCGAATGGGGATGCGCACGAGCGGGTGCATCTTCATCTTGTCGCCATACAGGTCGTAAAGCTCCTCGAAGTCGTCCTCCATGTCGCCCACGTTCATCTGAGCCGACTCTGAGAGCCCATCTAAGTTAAGACCGAAAGCCTTCATAAAAGCCACGTTCTTGGTACTCCACTCCAGAGCGGACATGCCAGTAATATACCACTCGCAGAACTGCTTGATGGTCTGGTCGGCTTCCTTTTCCTTCTTGATAAACTCCAGCTCCGTGCGCATCTCTTCAAGTGGAGACTCGAGCGTAAAGCGCTTGCGCATCGGGACGCCCAGCTTGGCGAGGCGATCGAACTTGCGCAGAATTTCATACTTCTCTTTGAGAAGGTGCTCATCAGACATGCGCTTAGGGGCAAAGAACTTCTCGGCATTTAAGTTCTCGAGACCTTCGCGAGTCCGCATATCACCCACTTCGTTCAAAGAGGGCATGAGGCGCGGCTCCTCCTGAACAGGTGCTGAGTCGCTGAAGGTGGGAAGTTCCACGGCTCCCAGGTCTGGCAGGTCAATATTGACTACTTCGGCTGTAGCCATCTTTGGATTGGTTAAAAAGTCTGCGCCAAAGATGTCGCCCATTTACTTGTTCAGACGAGTCAGTTCTGAAAACTACAACGCAGGGAAACGGAAATTTTGGGAGTTCTGTCTCCAAAGCCAATTACAATGCTCAAAGTTATAAATACTTCCCAACCAGTTCCCGAGGTGGAGCACCCCTTCAAATTTCCCCTGGACCCCTTTCAGAAACATGCTTTGTACGCTATCTCAATCGAAGAAAACGTGCTGGTGACTGCGAAAACTGGCTCCGGAAAGACGCTGGTGGGCGAATACCAAATTTGGAACTCGTTGCGCAAAGGCAGGCGCGTGTTCTATACCACGCCGATAAAATCGCTTTCCAACCAGAAGTTTCACGACTTGAAAACTCTGTATCCTGGTCGCGTAGGCATCATGACGGGCGATATCAAGTTCTGTCCATATTCCGAAATTGTTATTATGACCACAGAGATTCTGCGCAACCTCCTGTTCAAGCAGAACACTACTACCGAGAACATCGGCATTACCGCCGAACTTTCTTTGGAAGGCGTAGATGCCATCATCTTTGACGAGGTTCACTACATCAATGACCCGGGGCGAGGCAAGGTATGGGAGGAGTGCTTTGTCTTGGTCCCACCTTCCATCAACTTGGTCCTGCTCTCTGCAACCATTCACAAGCCCGAAGCTTTCGCCCAGTGGCTCGGGGACCTCAAACAGAAACCCGTTCACCTCATTTCCACCGAGTATCGGGTCGTTCCACTGATTTACAAGCTCCCGAACGGGCAAACTTTGATGAACGAAAAAGACCAATTCTTTCCCAAGGTTTACTCTGATTGGTTTCGCGAATTCTCCCAGCTCCAAAAGGATATCAAAAAGCACAAGGAAAGGGTAGCTGCGCGCGAGGAAGGTCAAATTGTAAAGAAGGAGTTTGAGTCGCACAGCTTTGTTCAAAAGATGAACGACATGATTGATGATCTGGACCGCAGCAACAAGCTGCCGGCCCTGTTCTTTGTGCTGTCGCGACGCCTCTGTTGTGAGTACGCCAAAAAGGTGAGTTCTACGCTGCTAGATTCCAGCGATACCGCTAGCGTCAAGCATATCCTGGGCTTTCACCTTCACAAGTTTCCGGATGTCCAGTTGTCTGAGCAATACTTTGAGCTGGCACCGCTGCTTGAGCGCGGCATTGGCTTCCATCACAGCGGCGTTCTACCTATCTTGAAGGAAATCACGGAAATCTTGTTTAGCCGCGGGTTTGTGAAAGTTCTGTTTGCGACAGAGACGTTTGCGGTTGGGTTGAACATGCCTACCAAAACGGTTGTCTTTACTTCATTCAGGAAAAAGAGCGATTCGGGGTTCTTCAGGATGCTGAGACCTGACGAGTTTACCCAGATGGCAGGGCGTGCGGGTCGGCGAGGCAAGGACACCGAGGGCTTAGTTTACTACTTGCCCCAGCGTGACCCTGAGCCGCTCAGTGAAATTCAAGCTATGATGACTGGACTGAAGCCCACCATTTCATCGCAACTTGACCTGGGTTATTCCTACATTCTGCAAACGGTTCACTCAGGCAAAGATATCTTGGCGGATACGCTGTGGCAGAAACAGCGCCTAGACCAAATAAAAATCCTGGAAAGGGACTTTCTAAAAAAGACCGCAGAGTATCCCTTGCTTTCGGATGCAGATATGTCAGAGTGTCGGGAAAGGCAAAAGATCGACGAAATGCTGAAGTCTCGAGAGAAACAAACTCTGCAGAATGCCTGGAACAACAAACACGTAGGTCCCAAGTGGGAAATGGTTTGGATGCGATTTCAAACTCTGAAAAAGGTTGAGAAAGAAGCCTCTTACCTCCAATACCAAATTGATGAGCTTCGCAAGCCGCCGCCCGAGCTTATGGAGCGGACCGCGTTCCTTGAAAAAATCGGATACATGGACGGCAGCTCTCTAAAGTTTGTGGGCACTCTGGCTTCCGAAGTTCACGAGGCCCACCCCATATTGATGCCATGGGCATTTCACTCTAAGATGTGGCATAGATTAAGCTGTGCCGAAATAATTCGGAACTTGTCCTTGTTCCTTGAAGTTCCAGAGGACGACGAGGAAGTATCCTTTATGATTCCAAACGGACATTCTGCATATCCTTTGTTCAAAAAAGCCTTGGAGTTTGCGGATACCGAGGTTCCGAAAGGTCCTGAAAAATATTGGAGCCTGAGCTTGTATTGGTCGGACTTGGTCAAGGACTGGATCGATGGGCAATCATCTCGTGCCATCTGCGAAATTTACGGCATTGACGAGGGCGCTTTTGTGCGCGCCATTTTGAAGTTGCGAAACATCGTTGAAGAGTGGAATAACCTAGCCGAAATTTCCGAGGACGTGGAAATGCTCGACAAGATGCGCGAAAACTCGTTGGTCCGAGATATCGTGGTTCCTGACAGCCTTTATCTCCGCTAGTTTTCCAGAACCCACAGCCCTTGTAAGAAGCAATCAGCCAAGTCGTCTTTTTTTGGATGTTTCATCATATAAGTTCGCCACTCCTGCGTCGGCACTAATTCTGCGGCGTGAACGATACCCGTCTTTTTGCGCCCTTTGTAAGTTGACGTAGAATCTTGGAGCGTAATGATATTGGAAAGCTTGTGGATAGCCGATACACCCTTTGCCTTGTAGCCCTGGCACACGAACCACATGTGCATCATAGCTTGGACGCAGAGCATTCGCTTATCGGGCTGCTGCTCAAACACCACCAAGTCTGCGCCCTCCCACAACTTTAGTCGGGACTCCAAACTATTTTTGATTGGAACCGCTAAATCCACTACCGAACCCTGCTTACACGACTTTACGCAACGCTTCCAAACATTAGCCGAATACTTTTTGTAGAGACCATCTACCAGAACTTTCTTGGTGGTTCCCTCAATGCCCTGTTTCAGAGCTTCTTTTTTCAAATCTTCAGTATCTTTTTTGTTCAGCGAAGTCTTGGTTACCGCTTTGCCACCCCCCTTGTGTTTATAGCAGGCGAACTGGGTTTCCTGCTTCCAGTTAGCAGGGCTCTTACATTTGAAGCACTTGGGGTTATCTTCGCCAGATCCTTCCGCCATGACGTCAATTAGATCCCAATGAACAATTTTTAGGTTCGAGCGAGAGCTTCCTTCTAGAATACAAAAAGCAAGGTTTCTTAGCCCTACGTCAAACGAAACGAGCTTCATTAGATTATGATGCTCGTTTAGTTGAAAACGGAATTTCTGGGTTATGAATCTGTATTTGATACGAATAAAATGAGCTGGGAACACAAGATTTACACCAAGAGTGACCTTGTGGATATGAACCGCTCCAAGCAACATATCAAGACCTTTCTGCACGAGCTGCAGAACGAGGTGATGTACCGCGCTCGCCGAGGCGAGACGTCTGCGTCTTTGAGCAGGATTGAATATGCTCACGAAAAGAAGTTCGACTACATGGAGGAGCTCTTAGATCGAGTCATTGCCATGTTTCCGGATTGCCGCGTCACGTATAAGAAGAATATCCAGTTTCTGGACGCGCGCCACACAATTGAGGTCAACTGGACCTAGGCGGTGGCTTTAAGAAGTTGGATAAGTACAGACTTGGCGTCGCGCTTCCCGAAGGGAATACCCTTCTGGGTCAAAAGATCGCGCAGTTCAGACGCCTTTTTGCTTGAAAGCTCGTCCACGTCCGTAGGACCTTCTACATTGTCCACCTTGTCTTCCACCGACACGCGATCATCTTCGTCCTCCTCACTCTCAAGCTCAGGTTCAGGCTCCGTCTTGGCTTCTGACTTAGGTTCCGGCTCCGGCTCAGGCTCCGACTCCGGCTCCGGCTCCGAAGGCACCATCTTGGAGGAGATAGCAATGGACAGAGACTGGATGTGCTGGAGCATTCGAGTTTGTTGCCAGTAAAGGTAACCCACCATTCCGGCGATGGCAAATACCATTGATGCTAAGACCACAATAGTAACGTGGGTAAGCTCCATTTGATTGTTTGGTTCCAATAAACTTTGTTTATTTAAACGTAATAAAGATGCCGACTCCGGATGCCTCTGCATTTACTTCATTGAAAAAGTATCGGGCGATTGATAACCGCGGCTTCGACAATGGCTCTCCCAAGAAGATCACTCACCTTTACAACTGGGTTCCTTCTGCTAGCGCCAGCGACAAGTTTCTGCCGTCTTTTTCCAACAAGATTACATCAACTTTAAGAGTTACTCGCATTAACTACGACACGGCTCCCAAATCTAAGAGGGGTGGTGTTGGCTTGTGCTCTGCCGGGGGAGGTGGCGTAGGAACCCAATTCTAATCTAAACTAAAAACAATAAGATGCCCAACGTGGACTCATCAGAATTCACTCGGTTTCGTCGCTTCTCGGCTCTGCGTAATGACGCTGATCCCGCCGCCGTAAGCCAAAACAAGTTTCGCGGACCCGCTTCTGTATCTCAGCCCCGCGTTGCATACGCTCTCAACTTTCTAAAAGATTTTATTCCAGTAGCGAGCACAACGCACAGTATAGCTGGTGCTCGGCAGTATTCGTTTGTCAAGAGAGGTCGCTAAAAGTCTTCGTCAAACGTAATCGTCATTTTTGCCGAATCAATGCCCACGCCGGGCTTGGAATACTCCGAAACCTTCTTCTCAAAGAAGTTGGTCTTGCCTTCAAGCGAAATTAGTTCCATGAAATCAAATGGGTTTTGCGCTCCGTAAATCTTTTTGATTCCAAGCTGTAGCGCTAGCCGATCCGCCACGAACTGAATATAGGAAGTCATGTCCCGCGAATTCATCCCGATGAGCGAGCAGGGCAGGGCATCGCAGATAAACTCCGTCTCGATTTGGACCGCCTCCTTGATAATGGTTTGGACTTCCTCTGCTCCCAGCTTGTTCTGGAGCTTGTGGTACATTGTGGTGGCAAACTCGGTGTGCAGCCCCTCGTCGCGCGAAATGAGCTCGTTGGAGAAGGTGAGTCCCGGCAGGAGTCCGCGCTTCTTGAGCCAGTAAATTGCACAAAACGAGCCGCTGAAGAAAATTCCTTCTACGCACGCAAAGCCCACCAGGCGCGTCGCGTAATCTTCCGGCGACTCAATCCACTTCTGCGACCACTTGGCCTTTTTTGCGATACAAGGAATGGTGTCAATCGCCCGGAAGTACTTGAGTTTTTCCTGCGGATCCTTGACGTATTGGTCAATCAGCAATGAGTAAGTCTCGGAGTGGATGCCTTCTGAAGCGTTCTGAAAGGCGTAGAACAGGCGAGCGACCGGAGACGCGACGTCGCGCTGAAACCGAGAAGCCAGATTATCTTGAACGATGCCGTCGGAGCCGGCGAAGAAAGCCAGGACTTGCTTGATGAAGAACTGCTCGGAATCAGACAAAGACTCCCAGTCCTTCTGGTCCTTGCTGAAATCAATCTCCTCCGCGGTCCAAAAGCATGCGACCGCCTTTTTGTAGAGCTTGTAAAGGTCATCTTCCGCGGGAGCGATCGGGAACAGAGTGTAGCGCTCGCCCATGGTCTTGCTATGCGAATCAAACATCGGCTCCGTAAAAGAGTTAAACTGATTGTCCATAGTAATATAATAGAAAATGGCTACGGGCGGAAATGATCCGTTTTCAGGAACTACTGTCAGAAACTTAATCGACCACGTATTCTCGCCAAAAATCGTTAGCGGGCCCACGGGCTACAACGTGAAACTGGATATGGTAAATGTGGATAACATATACTTATCCGGAAACATTTACGGTCCTACGGGTTCAGGAGGTGGCGGCATCACTCAAGTTGGAACAAATTTTGGAGACTATCTTTACTGGAACGGGTCTGTATGGGTGGTTGGTGATCAGCAGATCTCCATCGGTGCGAATGCGGGCGGTAATCTGCAAGGTACACGTGCAATAGCCATCGGCGATTCGGCAGGGAGAACCGGTCAAAATAATTTAGCTGTGGCAATTGGTTATGCAGCTGGGGAAAATGGTCAACGAAGTTCGGCTATAGCAATTGGTCGTGCTGCCGGTGGGGTATCTCAAGGTAGTAGTTCAGTTGCTATTGGAACTTTTGCTGGAAATGATAATCAGGGAACGGGATCTGTGGCGATTGGAATTCTTTCGGGAAGTGGAAATCAGAGAGAAGGAGCGATTTCTATTGGGAGTACTTCCGGTCAAATTTCGCAGGGAACTGGTTCTATAGCTATTGGGGTAGCTGCTGGTTATAGTGTGCAAGGTAGTAATAGTGTAGCTGTAGGAAATGCTAGTGGTAGAAATAGCCAAGGTGAAGGGGGTGTAGCTATCGGATCGGGTGCAGGAAGTAATACGCAGGGGTCTAGTTCGGTGGCGATTGGTGTAGACGCAGGCCAAAATAGTCAACAACCAGAAGCGGTGGCAATTGGCCCTTCTGCTGGAAATAGCAATCAAGGAAGTCGGTCTGTGGCAGTTGGATCATTGGCCGGTTTTACCGGGCAAGGTAGTAATAGTGTAGCTGTAGGAAATGCTAGTGGTAGAAATAACCAAGGCGAAGGGGGTGTAGCTATCGGATCGGGTGCAGGAAGTAGTTCGCAGGGGCTTGGTTCGGTGGCTATCGGTTCTGCTGCAGGATTTACCGGGCAAGGACCTAGTTCTGTCGCGATTGGTATAGAAGCTGGCCAAATTGGCCAACAACCAGAAGCAGTGGCGATTGGCCCTTCTGCTGGAAATAGTAATCAAGAAGCGGGATCTGTGGCAGTTGGAAAACAGGCAGGAGTTATTCGGCAAGGAGCTAACTCAGTAGCAATTGGCATTAGTTCTGGATTTGATCAACAAGGAGCTTCTTCTGTAGCAATTGGGTTCGACGCAGGAAGAGAACGTCAAGGAACTAATTCTGTTGCAATCGGCATCCAATCTGGATTCTCTTTTCAAAAAAACGACGCTGTGGCAGTTGGTAACGGGGCAGGAAGTATTAATCAAGGAAACCTATCTGTGGCGATTGGAAGCCAAGCAGGCGCTGCTTCGCAGGCAGCAAACACGATTATTCTAAATGCGTCCGGAGTTGCCGTAAACGGAGTTGCTGGACAGACTGGCTCCTTTTACGCGAATCCTGTGCGACAGGTAACTGGCGGGGTTCTCCCTTCGGGGTTTTACAACATGGCTTATAACCCTACAACTAGCGAAATCATATACTGGTCTTAAAGCTTCCCAACAATCTTGTGGATGCTCAGAGTCGAAACTCCCGAGGCGTCCGAGACCGGCTTGATTTGGATCTTGGTTTTCAGTCCCATGACAAATGCTACTACACCTGCCACAATAGTTTTGGGCGTGTGCTCGAACTCGTCTTCGGACTTGGTGGAAATTTCGTATAAGTGATCCATGATTTTGGAGCGCTGGCTGTCGTTCAAGTTTAAGGATGCGCACAGGCGCTCGGCAATACCGATTTGAGTTTGGAGAACAGTGTTATCGGTTTCGGAGAAGTGCGTAATGGCTTTGCACAGGGAGCGAATGTTCACTGTGAAAATCTTGGCGATCTCTTCGTGGCTGCGGGGCGCGCCGTTATTGCGGCAAGATACAAATACAGCCCCGCCCATCATGGAACGCCGCGTTTCTCCGCGCACCTTTTGGGCGTCTTCCAGCTGTTTATACAAAGCGCAGGCGTCCATCACGATAGCCTTTGGGAGCCCGGCGTGGTTACACGAGAGCTGTATAGCGTCAAAGATGCCCATCCAAGATCGCTGGTTGTTGGAGGACAGAGACCAGGACGACAGGCGCTGAATGGATTTCTGCTTGGGGTTCAGACCCTTATGGGAAATCATTGAGCCGTAAGAAGATTCGGGAAGAAGATCGGAGGTGGTAAAGCCCGTGCGACACTGATCTTCGCCCTTGGAATCGTCGTAGTTGCGCCACTCGGCGCCTTCGTCAATTACCTTGCTAGAAATGAGACCGCAGTTTTTGCAAACCATCTCGCCTTCGTCAACCACAAGAGAATGCTCGCACTCCATTTTGGGGGTTCTAAGTTTCCTGAAAGTTCTTTTCGTTTTCTATTTCGCGAAAAACTTGTCAAAGTGCGGACCGACCTTCATCTCGAATAAAAACTTGAGTTTGTCGGTGAACTGGTTCATGAAGATGAATACGGCAAATATAAAGAAGATTCCGGAAATGTAATCGTCCACCAAGGTGTCCAGAAGCTTGCGCACGGGAAAGAAGGGAGGTGCCAATTCTATCACGTGGGCGCTCCAGAAAGATATTATGGCTAGTAAAGCGATTTCGGTAGACACGTCGCCTAGCTGATAATAGATGGAGCGCTCCTTCCACTTTTCGTCAAACTCGTCAAACAGGTAGTAGAGTACGAAGGAGATAAAAAGACCAAACAAGGTGTAAAACAAAGCAAGAATCACGGCGTTCAAAGAAACGAAGACGATTTCCCGAGTGCTCATCGCCACCATCTTGGTATTGTATATTTGCTCTAATTTTCGGTGGGATCGCGAGCCATGAACGCAATTGTAGAAGGATCGTAAACTTGCGGGCGGTAGTTGGTGGCAAGAATGGGCCTGCCCATGTCGCGAGTTTTGACAGGCTTGAGCCACGAAATCAGCAAAAACTTTGTTTCCACAATCCACACCCAGTATCCTGCTTGGGAAAAGGATTTTACGAGGTATTCGGTTGCTTCGGCTAAGGAAAACAGAGGGTACCCAAACACGTAGGTCGGGACTTCAAACACGATGTAGGGCGCGTTGGAGTTATGGACCGCTTGCGTGCGTATCTTTGCTTGAATCTGGTTTATAACAGGACCCATCGCAGCCATTCGGTTCTCCCTTCTGGACTCCTGTTCGTCCCACACTTCTCTTGCTTTCAGCATTCCCTCTTACTTATTCTAATATAAGAATGTCTACGGCGTTCCGTAAACTCGGTCTTGGTGGAGGTGGAGTCAAGGGGATTTTACACGTGGGGGCTTTACAAGAACTTTCTAAATACCAAAAGCTCTATTTTCCAGACGGAGTTTACGGCTCTTCTATCGGTTCCATTATTGCTACTCTGGTAGCTTTTGAGGTTCCTTTGAAGAAGGAAATGCTTATCGAATACATGAAATTTGACAAGGTGGCGGGAAAGGCGAGCTTTGACCAGGTGATGAACGCCTTCGCCAACAAAGGTATTTATTCCATGGACCAGTTTGAAAAGATGTTGATAGAGATGTTTGAAAAGGAAGGTATTGATTTGCGGACAAAAACATTGGGAGACGCAAAGATGCCTTTGTTCGTAGTAGCTTCTAATATCACTAAGGGAAAGCCAACCCTGTTTTCCAAGAAAGTCCCGGTGCTTGATGCTTTAAAGTGCTCGTGTAGCATTCCCGGAGTTTTCAGACCGCAGGAACTTTACGGAAACATATATGTAGACGGAGACCTTTTCATGCCCTGCTTATCCCAAATCGTTCCCGACGCCTTGGTAATCTATTTGTCCAAGAAGCACGTTTCCATCAACCTGAAATCTATCATGACTATCAATCCGCTAGAGTATATGCGCTCGCTCCAAATTATGTATTGGAACCATATTCACAAGTATCACAAGACGCCTTTGACTCTGGAAATGTCGTATCCCAAGCTCAACAGCAATTCGGATTTAAAAAACTTTGACGTGGAAGATATCTTGAAACATTCCGCCAGAACCCTAAACGACTTTCTCGGGACCCAGGGACTTTTTAAGAAAGGCGCGGAAAGTGTCGGCGTTGGGAGCCCCCTCCATCTCAAATAGATCATCTTTGGTTTCCAGCTTGAAGGTGGGGTAGGCGTTAATTTGATACAAGGCAGCCTTTGCTCGCTCGGCTTCGCAATTGACTTCTTCAAAAATGATGTGCTTGTCTCCGTAAGTGTAGTCGCGGTTCTTCAGAAGCTCCTTGAAAGAATACCAGGGCTGCTGCGCTTTCTTACAATGGGGGCACCAAGTCGTGTAAAAAAACATGAACTTCGCCTGGTCTTTCGTAATTTGTTCTGAGGCAACTGGCTTCTTTATCACGACTCGCGAACCCGGCGGAATTCCACGCACGACATAATAAATCACGACAAAAAGAGCCACAACTGCAAATGATACTATCAGCTCAGTCAGCATTCTCTTTGCGAAAGGATGGATATAAAACTTTAGCGTTTTTCCGTTCCTTTGCGAAGTAGTTGCGGTAAGCGTCCTCCGGAACTACCATGGGCTCGCGAATGAGAGACCAGGCAATTTCAAACGTCTGGCGCTCGGGCTCGTATTTCTTAGGAATGATTTTGAACCACTTTCCTTGGTGGCGCACAATATCCATCTTGATTGCTACTTTAATAGAGTGAAAAACGAAATCCATTTTGGATAGTTTCCGAAAAAGCAATAAAATGCACGACGCGATTCGTGTAGTAAACGAGCTAAAGAAGTTTTATGATGACTACGAGTTCAAAGTTCGCTACTCGGAAAATAACGGGTTCGTCGACATCATGATTTCATACCAGGGCTGTTCTATGCTGATAGAGTACATGGAGAACCAGAAACCTGTTGTTCTTCAGCTGTTGAAAAACAACGGGTTCGAAAGACGAGAGTGTGGTGCGATCATGAATCAGATGCTAGAACTCTTTTAGATGGGCGGGCGCTAAATGTCATGCCAGTCCTAAAAACTTACGCCCAATCTTACTAGTTATAAACATAGCAAAGCCGGCGGCAATCTGGGCATAGAATACTGAACTTGTTTTTGAATAAGATACTAAATATAACGACAATCCAACAAAAGTTAAGAAACTAACCCAGAATAATATTTTAAAATTATCCATTGTCTATTATCTATATATAAAAGGTGCTCGCGGCTCTAAAGAAGAGTCTTGTAAGAACTTGAGATATACACGACGTTTTTGTATCCGAGCTTGTGGAGTTTATCCGTAGCCATGCGAGCCCGGTGACCAGTGTTGCAGTAAGCAAGGATGCGAATGCCCTTGTCCGGATATTCTCTGGGCATGCGCTCGTCTAAGTCGGCGCTCTGGATGTGGACGGATCCCGGATAAAATCCGAGCGTTTTTCTTTCAAGATCCGTGCGAACGTCGAGCAGCAAGTCAATCTTTTTATCTTTGAGAAGAGCCTTCCCCGTTTCTGCGGGAATGCGATGAGGAGAATCCACGGCGTATTGGTAGGCAAAGTATACCAGCACGACGAGAAGAACTGCGATTGAAAATGACGTTGCGCTAATCTTCATTTATGAAGTGGCGATACTTTAAGGGAAGCCTACCAGATTCGCGCCGATGCCGAATCCGGCACCCGTGCGCGCCGAGGCTCCCACCGAAGGAGCATAGACGTCAAGCAGAGCAAAGGTAGCCATCGCGACCAGCGAGATCATGCCGATCTCGGACATACGCAGGCTTTTTCCACCCATGTAGCCGGGCAGCAGGTAAGCCGCCAGCGCGACCGCCAGACCCTCAAAGGCATACTTTACAACGCGCGCAACTAAGTCTCCCATATCAACGCCGGGGCTAATCACTTGCTTCTGCTCGGGCATTTATAAAGTCTGGGGGAAATTATTCGCCGAAGTAGAAAACCAGGGCTACAGCTATCACTGCGTGAACGAAGGCGTTGAGCCAAGTTACTTGACCGCCCATGAACCACCATTTATTAGGACCAGGCGGTATAGAAAGCAGAACACCGGGCGTCAGCAGAAAGGCGGCTCCGAAAACGATTAAGAGAGTTTTTACAGACACCATTTATTAATGGGAAAGCACATAAAATATCGCTTTCAGGTCGACGAGGACGTCGTAAAGGACTACGAAGTCCGAGTCCCTGTCCAAATTGGATTTTACGTCATGTGTTTCTTAAACGACCCTGAAGGCTGGTCAAAGCATGGATACTTTTTTGAACCGGTTGACCGTGGCGAATCAGTGTTAATTCGGCTCTCGTCTCCCGAAACTATTGAAAGGATTTGTGGTAACGGAGCACTTTCGTGTGCCGAGATGGGAGGCAGAAACATGTACTTGAATGCTTTCCGGTGGTTCAATGGAGCACCGAAGAGCAAGTTGAGTCGGGAAGACTACCAGCAACAGCTTGTGAGCCACGAGATCGGGCACATTCTGGGACACGGGCACAAAAAATGTCCTTGCCGAGGCTGCCCTGCTCCAGTCATGATGCAGCAAACTAAGGGAATTGGAGAATGTGCTCCCAACAATTCGGTAGAATAATCGTTTTCACAACCCCCACCATTAACAAACAAACAAGATGCCCCGCCAGACTCTGCCTAAGTTTGAAGATGATGGTCAGCCGATTGACTACCTTGACGAGGACCCCGAGGTCCCGACCCAGCGCTACTGCGTAATCTCCTTCCTGTCGCCCGAAAAGATTATCAAGCGCCGCGAGGAGTTCTTCAACGAGAAGTTCGTGGAGTGGCTGGAGTACGATTGGAAGATCAAGGGCATGGAGCACCTCATGGCTTTCATTGCCAAGAAGTATTCCCTCAAGGTCGAGGACCTTTTCAAAGACATGGAGGAGTTCAGGAAGGTCCACAACGATGAAATCAAGAAGACTGATATTCATGAGCAGTATGAAGTGTTCCTGCTGAAGTGCGAAAAGGAGCTGGAGACTGAGTTTTCGGAGGCCGTGGGCTTCCGCACGAACGTGCGTGGCATCAAGGTGCGCCGCGTGTTCCCTAATCTTGAGGAGTGCCAGAACTACGCCAAGGTGCTCCAGCGCCGCTACCCGAAGGACAATATTTACGTGGGCAAGGTGGGTATGTGGCTCCCGTGGGACCCTTCCGAGCACCTGATGCCCGAAGTGGAGTATGCCGAGAAGGAGCTCAACGAGATGATGCGCAAGTACAAGGAGAACGAGGTGAATCGCGAGATCTTTTTCGAGGAAGAGAAGTCCGAGAAGATCAAGGCGCAGAAAGATGAGAACGAGCGCCGGCGCAAGCAGGCGCTAGAAGATCGGGGCGTGGTTGAGCCTAAGCAGCTGGAGGATGCCATCCAAACAGCTGTTCACCCCACAGAAGGAGTAAATCGCGACCTATAAACAAATGGGCGGCGGAGCGAGAGAAAGAAAGCAGACGGAAAAGGGGAAGACTTATGCCGAAAGCATGAGCGCCAAGAAGACGCGCAGGGCGCCGGTGGACATGAAGGGACTCATAAGCAAGATGACAAAAACTTCGATTGGAGTTCCTACCCAGCGTTCTATTGAAGGCATGGAGATTGAAGTGCCCCGCGCTCCTGCGGGAGCGCCCAAGAAGTTTGAGATGAGGGCTGCCACTTTCGGGAGACCTGATGCCGAAATGGATACGCTGAGCGCCCAGCTCTCCAAGTCTGGAATCGGAGGGCGCAAGCGCAAGACTCGGCGCCGCAAGACTCGGCGCAGACACTAACCGGTCTTTTTGACATGGACCCAGGGACTTGCATTCTTTTTGCGTAGGTTGTCGGGGTTGTATTCATCTTGGGCTAGCATAGAGCTGGAGAAAGGCTTGTTATCAGCCCACAGAGAATCATTACAAAGTTTGAAAGGCGGGTGATCGGACGCCTTATACCAGAAAACCTGATCTTCAAGGCGGTTCGACTGAACCCCGTTGCAGATTACGATGCACTCGAAGTTTTCGGTGCACTGGTCCATAAACTGGCAGAACATTTCAAATGTGGGAAACATTCCTGCGTAGTTTTCGTATATGCGCCGGCGATTGCCCAGAATGGTTTCGCGCAAGATAAAAACAAAGTCTACGTTGGTTCTTAAATTGGGGGTGATACCTAGGGGATACTGCATGGTAATGATTGTCATCAGATCAATATGGCGCCCGTTCATGAAAACGTAGCGAGTGGACTCTTCCTTGATCCACGAAGAGTCGTACAAGCAGTCATCCAAAATCAAGAAGGCGCGGGGGTCGATGCTAGAGTTTCCACCGCTCTTGTGCTTGTCCTGGTTCCGCTGGGTCTTGGCAGCCAGCTGACGCTTTATGACGCCCATGACAACTTCGGGCTTGTACTTGTCGTGAATGAGCTTGGAGGGAACCATGTGCTGGAAAAACTCGTTGGCGACCTCGGTGCCGGAAATGACTGTGCCGATGGGAAACGCGGACTGGCAGTTGCAAAGAATGTCGCGAACTAAGAAGGACTTTCCGGTGTCTTTCTTGCCAATCACGACAATCATGGGGGACTTGCGAGAATCGATTTCGCATCGGTCTCGGATGTTCTGAATGTTGAACTTTTTGATCTGGAAGTTCATGTTAATTTATCGCGTGAAGTTTTTGATTTTGGTTTAACTCGCTTCTACAATATGACGAAGAAGAAGCAAGATTTACGGACGGGCACCATTGCCATGTCTGCCCATCACTATGGGAACTTAAAAATGCTTCGCTCTGGCTCAGAAACTTTCTGGAACATGGCGAACCTCCAACCTTTCTTTCCGCCGATTGAGAAGCTTTTCAAAACAACTACGTTGGAAAACGCATCAGAGTACGGCATTCGGTTTCCAAATGAGGTTTCTGCCATCGTGGCTCCGAATACCATAAAGACTAATACGGGCGAACTTATTGAAGTCCACCGCAAGAACGCGATGGTCCTGAGTCCGTTCAAGTGGATGCAGGGCGACTACGGAAAGTCTCTGGGACTTCCCAACAGCTCCGAAGAGTCTGCGCTGGTGTACAAGAAACTCCAGAGCCCCGACAACTCTGCTTACGTGGGAGCCATCATTGCCTCTGTTCTGTCGCATTCGGGGTGCCAACACTTTCCCAAGGTGTATGGTGTATTTGCGGGCATGTCCCGCTCACATACCATCGACATTTCGGATGACTACGCCGACTTATGCGATCGCTCATGGTTTTCGGTGAATATTGGCAAGACGTTTGAAATCAAGCTTTCGGATTCTGTCAACAAGATCTCGGACTTTAATCATACTCGCGGAGCCCGCCCCCCTCTGCTTTTAAGCGAAGATGAGGTCGGACTTGGAAACGTAGAAACGATTGAAGGCATTCCCGCTTCTGACGAAATTGCCAACATGAACCAGGTATTCGGCGAAGAGGCAGAAATGGAGGATGATTCTTCGGACAACTCCTCGGTTTCCACTTCTTACATTTTTGCCGTGGAATCCTGCGATTGCGAGTCTTTCAGCGACGATGAGGAAGAGGACGAGGAGGAAGAAGAGCCGTTTGCCTGGGCTACGTTCACAAATGTTCCCATTCAGACAACAGTCATGGAGAAATGCGAGGGAACTTTACACAAGCTTTTTTCCGATAACAATGACTCTGAAAAGCATCTGGCGTGGATTGCCCAAACTATCTTTGCTCTGGCATTTGCCCAGTGCCACTTTGCGTTCACCCACAACGACCTTCACTCTAATAATATCATGTATGTGTCCACCCCTCAGGAGTTTCTGTATTACAACTGCGCAGGTGCTCTTTACAGGGTACCGACGTTCGGATACCTAATAAAAATAATTGACTTTGAGCGGGGCATCGCGTCTGTAAAACTGGCGGGAATGAAGGATCCCAAAACTTTTATGAGCGACCATTTTGCTCTGGACGAGGAAGCGGGCGGTCAATACAACTTCGGCTCGTTTCATAGTTCCAAGTTCAAGGAAATTAAGGCTAATGCCTCATTTGACTTAGTGAGACTGGCAACTTCAATGTTCTGGGATTTATTCCCGGATGGTCCAGATGGAAATTACGCAGACAATATGGTTTTCAGCCTATTCAAGAAGTGGCTCACCCTGGAAGACGGGACGTCTGTTCTGTTTGGAAAGAAGGATGCCAAGCACGACCGCTTTCACGGCTTTGATTTGTATAAGGCGATCGCGCGCTACTGTAAGGATACGGCGGTTCCAAGAAAGGAGATTGTGTCCCTGAAACCGAAGTATGAAATTTCCAAGATTCCGCTAGGAGCTTCAGTTTGCTCCATTGACTTTTAATAGAAAACGAATCTATTTTCAGCTGTTCTATGTATATTAAAAAATGAGCCTTCTTACCGGCAACGAAAAGCGAAAGGCGTCTTGTAAAGCAGTTGGCTCTGAAAAGAAGAAAGCTGGACACAAGGTTGAAGATTTGTTCGGAGAACTTTTCTGTGACTTGTCTCCCATAACTTATAAACCGGAAGCAGATAAGATTATTACCGATGAAAAACTACTCATGTTTCTTCACAAGAAAATTGGGCTTGTTTCAAATGGAGCCACGTCTATCAAGAGTAGTAAAAATATTCAATTCACGCTGGGAAATATTCCCGAAATCACAAGCGCAAGTGATAAACTAAAAGCGATTTCAGAGCGTCGCATTTGGGAAAAATATCTTGGAAAGAGTTTATCCGATGTTCCAGCTTCAATGCTTTGCTACAAGGATATTGATTCGTGGATTTTCTTCAATATGAAACACGTGATTGATTTCATTACTGAGAATGCTAGTTGGCGCCTATTGAAAACGGGACGCATTAAGGGGGATTTTGTAGATGATTCCAGAAAAGGAAAAAGCCAGTACTTAACGTATGAGTATCGTTCTACACATGGTTCCTACTTTCTAGGGGCTAATGGAAACAAGGGTCAAAAATTCATTGAACTACTTATGAAGAACCTTCTATATGTTAAGCTGGCGGGCAAACTATGAAGATTTCATGGCTCTCTTTGGTGTTGTCGTTTCCACCCTCTTCCCGATTTTTTCCAATACGAGTCTCGCCTTGCCCGTAAGTATACTGCCACGATGGGAAGTGTTGTCCGTAATCCTTATACATTTCGCGTATCGTTGGGCAGTCATTGTAAGTAATGAAGAACCCACCCTTATGCTTTGTCAATAGCTCGAGCATAAGTTTGTGATCGAACTTGTTGTGGTGGATGGCGAAGTTGCTGTTGGGATAAATTCCCTTGAACATCTTGGAATCTTCGCCCAAGTAATATGGCGGATCCAGAAATAAGAAGTCGTCCGGGTGTTTTTGAATAACATTCTCGAACGAGTCGCAGTGAACTGACAAGTTTCCGGGAGAAAACTCTTTTACGCGCTTAACGATGCTGTCATACCGATTCTGCTTTAGGTATACCGAACTCTGCCACCCAAGAAACATGGGACCATACGATAGCTGCATATTGTAGTAGTAGTACGCAGCTTGCAGTAGGGGTGAATTTGTCAGCATCGTTTTTTCATCATCCGTTAGCTCCAGCCTGTTCATAGTTTTGTATTTCAAGTCGGCTGGCTTGATAGTTTCCCAGTAATTGAGGAGAATGTGGCGGTTGCGGGTAAAATTCTCTTTGTCCGGAACTAGCTTGGAAAGTTCGGACGATAGTTCAACTGGATTGGAAATGATTTGCTTCCAAAAGTTTACTAGAACTCCAAATACATCATATCCGATAACTTCATAACCAAGTTCCTTTGAAAGAGTTATTTCAAAAGATCCTCCTCCGAAGAAAGGCGACACCACTTTCTTCTTTTTAAGAGTTGGAAAATGCTGTAGAATCAGACCTACGGCATTGGTTTTTCCGCCTGCGTATCGGAGAGGCGACAAGGACACGCGCTTGTAGCCTTTGGCATTTTTGATGGTTCGAAGAAAGAGTTCCTCAGGAGTTGGCTCTTTCTTTGCCAACGCCTCAGCGACTTTGCGCTCCACAATTTTCTCAATCGTTTCCGTCTTCTCGCACGGGTTCTTCTTTTTGACGTGCGATTCAAGATGACCCTTCTGCTTAAAAGAGCGATTGCAGTTCTGACATACGTGTTCTGGCATCTTACTCTATATATAACTAATTCGTGAAAATTCGTTTTGAGTGTATGTTCTAAAAAGTAGGCGTTCCCACAAACATTTCCTGGACTGGGGCAACCGCCTCCACTACATTCTTGGTAAGGTCGGGCATACCCTCTCCCGAAGTCGCAAAGACCACTCCTGAAGTGATAAGTCCGCTAAAAATAGAAAGCTTGCCAGCGTGCTCCCACACAATAGGCTCTCCCTTAGACTTCCGCTCGATAGCATAGAGAATGAAGGCGACCATCGCAACTGCAATGGATGATACGATTATAGTAGTCACCATTTGTTGAAAAAATGTGGGAATCTTTACAGATTTAAAACGAGGGTTTCGGAGGCTTTTGAGCTAATTTCATCCATCGGATCCTTTTCCTTAGAAACTTCGGGAATTTCAACTTCGGCGGGCGGGGGCTCGTCCAGGTTCTGAAAGTCAATCGTATCTTCCTCCTCACCGAGCGTTAGCTTGGGCTTGTCTTCCTCTTCATCAGAGTCATCCGAGTCCTCCTCATCCCCGCCAAACGATACCGCCTTCAGAGGCTCCTCTACCGCCTTAATAATGTCCTCGGGAGCGGGCTCGGCAAAATACTTCTTTGCGATAGCCTCCCACGGCAGAAATCCTCTGATAACCTGCTCCATACACTCAGAGACAATCTTCTCAATCTCTTGGCGATTGCGGGCTTGCTGCTCGCTGCTGGTTCCCACGGTCTTGAAGAGATAGGCGACCTGCCACACCTTGCGCGCCGAGTGGATATAAAGTTCGTGGATAAACTTGGCTAAAGAAGGGCGGTCAAACTCCACCTTGATTTCCGAAGAGCCGCCCTTGTAGTGAAGCGAGGCAAAGGACTTCATGTAGGCGATGAAAACTCCCATAATTAAGTCGTCCAGATAGGAGCACTTGCTCACCTTCTGGATTCGCTCCACTTCAGTACTCAGAGTAGAATCCGACCACTCGGGGATGCGGGTCAGCATGTTCTGGAAGGTGCGCAGAATCTCCGACTGCTGCCCGTTGCGGTCGCACAGATCCTTGGCCGACTTATAAATGCTCCAGAACCCTTCAGATACCGGTTCAACAAGAAGGCTGCCAAGATGCTCGCGCAGATGAGTTTTTGCGAACTCGGAATCGCTCATTTGTAAGAAGAAGCGTTAGTTTCGGGGCATTAAAAACGAATTGGGAATCATCAAATTTGATTCTAGCAATACAATGTCATTAACGGGAACAATAAGTTTCTGGCAAAAGGAGAAGCCACGATGGTGTGTCATGGGAAATCGATGTCCGTGGATGAACTGCGGATACTACCATAAGTTGTGCGTGAACCACGTCGTTCACATTGCCTCAAAGAGAAGGCAGCCAGATTGTCAGTATGGCATCGCGTGCGAGCACGATCATCGGGACTTCTCCAAACTTCTCATCAAGATGGATTACGATGAAATGGATATGTGGAACGAGTTCTACGAAAAGGGTTTGGACGCCCATTCCAGTACAATGCTCAACATGAGTGAGATGAGCGAGGAAGATCGAGAGCTGCTCATGAGCCGCCTAGAAGATAACCGAATCGAATACGATTGGTGGGGCAACCACCTAATCCTCGTATACTTTTGAGCGAGCTTGAAGTCGAAAACCTTTTTACCTTTTATTTGTAATGGCGTTCATAACTTTAACAAACTCTGGGTATGTTGAATTTACGCTGAATTGTCTGGAATCCCTGAAGCGAATTAATTTTAGCATACCCCTTCATTGCTATTGTATCGGAAAGCAGGGCTTTGACATCTTAGAGAGCAAGGGTTATAAAGCCACACTGATTGATGACGAACAGAACTCCAACTTGCAGAATTATAGGACTGGAAACTGGTCCAACATAACTCACCAAAAATTCAGCATAATTCATGAAAACTTGTTGAAGCACCCCTTCGTCTGTTTTACAGACGGAGATATCGTGTATCAAGACACACGTTTTTACAGCTATCTTTTTGAGAATATTGGGAATAATGATATGTTGATTCAAAACGAAGGGTTGACAGATAGTCACACTTGGGGTCTATGTACCGGCTTCATGTTTATTCGCTCTAATGAAAAAACGCTTTCTGTTTTTGATCCCAAAAGCAGTGAGCCATTCAAAGATATTGTGGGGTGGGATGATCAAGTGTATATAAATAATGTTCGAGACGAGTTAAACATTAAGATCCTACCTTTAGATTTATTTCCGAACGGAAGACGCCACTACAAGAATCATGAACATCGCCTCATGCATCATAAGCTAAGCTTTTTGAATCTCATGCCCAAGCCCTATCTAATCCACTTCAATTGGATATATGGCGGACATTTAAAAAAGGAAAGGATGAAATACTTCAAAATGTGGTTCGTGTAAAACGGATTTGTTTGTTTCAAGACGGTAGATTACACATATAATACCAAACAAGCTTATCTACAACAAGAATGGAGAATAACGCAAAGCTCATTGAGAAGCTGGCGGGCAAGTTTGGCTTCGATGCGGAGGAGGCCAAGGCCTTCATCGCGGAGAAGTCCGACTCTTTGTCGGACACCGGCTCGGACAAGGTTAAGCTGTCGCCCATTGAAAAGGCGCGCAAGAACCTCGAGACGTGGAACAAGAAGCTGCAGGCGAACAAGTTTAAGGACGAGGACGCCAAGCAGAAGCTCGAGGAGAAGATCGCCAAGGAGGAGGCCAAGCTGCAGAAGCTTGAGAATCCCCCGGAGGCGAAGCCCAAGGACGTGAAGTCCAAGGCTGCTCCGAAGAAGAGCGAGAAGAAGGAGGAGGTGAAGACCGAGTCCGAGACCAAGGTCACGCCCAAGAAGGGTGCGAAGACCGAGGAGGCGCCGAAGGCGCCCAAGAAGAGCAAGAAGGAGGAGGAGAAGGTCGAGGA
>Ga0114963_10000693_pt1 | contig 22840 bp, 15 predicted proteins | sample C_131016_EF_Meta_FD_87019 | JGI IMG/M metagenome (GOLD analysis project Ga0114963, IMG submission 87019) | Freshwater microbial communities from Lake Croche, Canada to study carbon cycling - C_131016_EF_MetaG | ecosystem: Environmental > Aquatic > Freshwater > Lake | place: Lake Croche, Canada...
CGTACCCCATCCACCATATCCAATACCGCAGTTTGAATAGTATTGCCCCCTTCCTAAATGCATTCGGTCAAACCGGGTTTTCGAATAGTCCAACGCGCCCCCTTGGAATATCTGAAGTACCTAAAATAGATATTCCAGTATTTCAAGGGGGGGTGCCGGACTATTCGAAACCCCAATATGGTTTTCGAACCGTGTTTTATACAAAAGCCGACCTGCAATATGATATGTATCGCCTATATGCATTCGAGCCCACACAAAAAATGGTGTATTACGATTTCGCCTATATCCCCAACTATAAAACCAGTGTATTCATGAATTCGATATTCCGGACAATTAAGGAAAATCGGAATTTGGATTATATCGAAGAGAGCGACGACGAGGACGATTTCCAAGATACGCGATACAACAAATACGTGGATTTGGAGAAAACGGTCTTACTTGAATGTATGTTTAGTCGGAAATTCAAACGGTGGATTCCAATGAAAGTGGTGCAAAATGTTCCCGTTGTTCATTTAGGAAAGTTGGTCGACGGAACCCGGGGTCCAATGAAGCGCCCTACATCGGCGAGACCCAGTGAGTCGTTTTATCGAAGGGGTAAGGGTACAACCCGGTAAGATTTTTAATATCCATAAGTGTGAAGAGCCAGTTTGAGTGGCGACGGCGAGAGCAAAGGATAAAATGTGCGTTTATAATATAGTAATGTCGGATTATAATACCGGAATACAGAAAATCTTGGCACAACCCCATGTATCGAGTATGGGAGGTAGTACGAATATATATGAATCGACGGGTATGCCACCAAATGGACAGACGGGCGGAAAGAGACGCAGAACAAAGCGGTCAAAACGTTCACTCCGAGGTAAGCGAAAGAGTAAGCGGAGGAAATCGTGCGGTTGTGCTAAATGGAAACTATTCTGAACCCGAATATCCTCAATCCAAAGATTGTAGATATTCTTATATGACGAAATTAATTGGGAATGCAGCCAAGTATCGTGTTATTTTATCTTTATCACTGACATTATTCAATAGATAATTATAACCAATTCTACCATCACCACTTATACCAAACGAAGTACCTTGTTGATTTCGGAATATAAAATAACCAGATTCTCCATTTGTACTAGCTGTATCTTGATATCCCACTATAGTAACCGCATGAAACCTATCAGCAGACAAACCGTTTAGTATTTTGTTGCTGCCATATGTATTACTTCCTTGTTGATGTCGACTTGATAATGACCAAATATCGGTATATCCCCTATAACCATGGATGAAAAACTCCGTAACAGCAAATTCCCAGTAAAGTGGAATACCATTTGCCAAGTACTTTTTGATATTGGACAAAGTGAATGATGTGTCTTTGTACTTATTTGGATTGGTGAAACTATACAATACAGACATATGGTAATTACTATCAAATGGAAAGGCGAGATATGGAGATTGAGCCGCAATTGTTGCAGGACAAAGGGAACTGTTAATCACGTTATTTGGTGCACTAGTAATCGCATTAGGAAACCCCATACCATAGTTTTGTATAGTGGCGCACCCATGTGTACATGCATTTCTATAATACTGGACAAATTCATATGGATTAGACACGTAACAATTGTTCAGTTGATTAAACGTGTATAGTGGATTTAATGTATTTGGTTTATCGTATGTAACTGCCTTATTTATTGGATTACTTAAATAGGTGTATATATTTGTACCTGCAGTATGAGCATTTGAAAAATAATCGTGTACTTGAGTAAGTTGATGATAGTAACTGCCAATATAATAGACAATTGCAAACGCTTCGCATGCATCCACTATACCTTGGTCAGCGACGGCTGGTAAAAACGGTCTTAAATCAATTCTCCCTGGTAGCGATATGTCTGTATTAATTGGAAAATTGAGGAAATAATTATTGTTTATTGTAGGTATTCCACTACCAGTCGGACCGGTCACACCCGTTGCGCCAGTTGGACCGATTGCACCCGTTGGACCTGTTCGACCCGTTGGACCTGTTGCACCTGTCGAACTTGCCGACCCATCTCGGCCAGTTGGACCAGTTGGACCAGTTGGACCTGTTGGACCATTTGCACCATTTGAACCGGTTGGACCAGTTGGACCTATTGCACCATTGTTGCCGTTTATTCCATCGACTCCTTTTGTACCTTGTATACCTTGTGTGCCTTGTATTCCTTGTATTCCTTGTATTCCTTGTGGTCCCGTTGCACCCGTTGCACCCGTTGCACCGGTTGCGCCGTCTAAACCATTTTTTCCATTTGAACCGGGGTCGCCTTTGAAATTAAACCATGTAGTACTAGTACTTCCATTATTAGTGGCGGAAATAACTCGATATAATAAGAATAATATGATTAATAGGATAATTATCCCTAAAATATAGTACATTTATATTATTAAGATATATAATTTTGTTTTATTTTGGTGCGTAGGTGAATTGCCTAAATGTGTTTGCGATGTTTCCTTGTTTTTCGATTTCGCCGGTTTGAATATTTCGCGGGTTTGTGTTTCCTAGCGCGCGTCCTATTCAATTTCTTTAGTGGTGCGTATTTTCTGGTTTTATTCTTTGGTGTGGTGGTCGATTTTCGCGTTTTAGGGTGGGTTCTCTTTCGTCTGGTTCCGCCTCCCGCCCAAGCATTTGATACTTTAAATTCATTTGATACTTTAACTTTACGACGAGGTTGTTCAACTGATTTACTAATACTAATATCAGAAGATATTTTACCAATATTACGTTTACCACGAGTAAGACGTTTAACAACTGGTTCACTATCAAAATTACCAAAATGAGTAAACAAATCATCATTATCATTATCATTATCATCTATAACATTACCTCGGTCGATTATTACAGCAGCATCATCATTATCTCCATGAAGACCGTCGTAATGTACGCTGCCTGGAGTCAACGAACCATTGGTTGTATTATCATCATCATCATGAGCATAGGCAGTCGATTGTTTTGCATAAGGACTACCAAACATACCATTATCATTATGGGCGTAGTTCCCATCATTGTGGTTGCTGCCTGGAGTCAACGAACCAAAGGTTGTACTACCATCATCAGCATCATCATCATCATCATTATTTCCATGAAGACCGTCGTAATGTACGCTGCCTGGAGTCAACGAACCATTGGTTGTATTATCATCATCATCATCATCATCGGCAGCGGCAGCGGCAGCGGCGTATTTCCAATGACCGTGACCTTTATAGTCGCTGCCTGTAGTCCTCGAACCAAAGGTTGTACTACCATCATCAGCAGCAGCCATCGAATGTTCTGTAACAGGACTACCAAAACCTGGGGGCATTTTCAGAGATAGGCCTGGTTGTGGTTGTGGTTGTGGTTGTGGTTGTGGTGGCGGATGTTCTTCTGGTGGTCCGTAATCAATCATAGCAAATAATTTGTCGTCATCAGTTCGGTCTACATTAAAAATAACTCTTTCATGCACTTCTTCACGCAGTCCTTCACGCACTTCTTCACGCGTCAAGGTCAATATTCCTGTAGTATCATTTTTTAGGTCATGAGGAATACAAAAATAATTGCCAGGCTTTTCAACATCAATCTCTTCAACGTGAAGCTCTTGAGGCTCTTGATGTGACTCGTATAAACCAAAATCCCTCCCAAAATTCCTTGAGATTGCAGCTACAATCATATCTATTGTCACCATACCTGAATAATGTGCTGTGTCGGGATTCCCACCGTTAGGTCCAAAACTAAACAAATTAAAATTTTTAACAGTTTCTTCTATTTTTTTAATTTTTTTTCTTAATTTGTCTCTTAAAATTATTATTCGGATTAACTCCTTCATGTTTAACTCCTCCATGTCTTCACCAAGAAAAACTTTTACATGAAGCTCGCTTGTCTTAAAACAATGTTGTAAAAATGCAACAATATATATTTTTATTTCCTCATAAACACGAGGAAATGCATCAATATCAGGAAATGCATCAATATAAGGAAATGCATCAATATCAGGAAATGCATCAATATCAGGAAATGGATGAAGTAATACGCCTTGGGCATTTGTTTCCACACTATATTGATAAAACAAAGTATCTAATGTATAATGTAAATCTGTAAGATATTTTTTTGCCTTGTTCTGTAAATCATTAAGTACTTTCATTTCAGCTTCATATTTTTCTCGTTCAACTTCGGATAATTTTTCCTCTTGGGGGATTGGTTGAAAAACTCGAGAATTTAAAAAGATATTACTTAACCTTCTACACTTACGATTATATTTTTTGATTGATTTAATTAGTTCGGACATTATATTATCATAAGTAACGCAAACGTCAGGTTCAATAAGATATCTTAATGAATTACGGGTTACTCTTTCTTCTATATTATCTACCGAATCGTAGTCATTAAACATTTTTCTTAGATTTTTAGCACTTCTATCTAATTCATCAATTACATGTTGTGATTCACGAAATACAGCTTCTTTAGTTTCAAAAATAATAGGTGTTATAACTTGTTGTCCAATTCTATATGGACCGAGTTTTAAAATATCATGTAGGAAATGTAAACCTACTCTAACACATTTCACTGCAATCACATATACTTGAACTAATTCTTCCAAATTTTCAGGTATTAATTGTTTGTCTACTCCGGGGTAATTTATAGTACCACCTTTCATTTTATTTAATTTCCGTGTTTTGTTTTTTTTCGATGTCGATTTGATGTGTTTATTTTTACCAGTTACGTTCGATTTTGCCGTTTTTTTACTTGGAGCTACTTGTTGTGGTATTTTAGTTGAACCACCATGTACAGCTACATGTAGAACGGGGTTTTCAGTATATATTGGATATTTTAATATATTCGCATCATTAACACATGCAATAAATAAATATAATAATGGCCCCTTTTGTAAAACAAACTGTTTTGTGAGTACTTTTGTTATCAAACGTGTTAAATCTACATCTAAAGGAAATGAATTGACACCACCCGCTGTTGTCCACCTGACATTATCTTCATTACTAAAGAATAATTCAGGTATAATGCCTGCCAATGAAATATTACCTGTAATTTGGTCCATTGTTTCAGTAAATTTGCAAAATTGTTGTGTCATTATTAGGTCAGTTGTAACATTCACACTTCCTGCTAAATTCGGTCCACTTGCACCAATTTGTGTTATTTTACCACTTATTGGTGCTTGTGATAGTATAGTATCATTTATAGCAGTTCCAATAGTGTCACGAAGTTGTTGAGAATCTGGTTGAACACCTTGTTGAAGAGCTTGTTGATTAGTTGTTGAAATGACATCTAAAAAACCTCTTGCAAGTTCGATAAGATTAATGTCTCCAATCGGTGTAAAACCTAGTGTAGCACCAGGTGGAGTCACCATAACATTTAATGTTTGAGCGGTTAGTGCTGCTCCATTAGTAACTACATAAACAAAAATAGGTTTTAGTTCATTCTGATTTGGAAAGGCAAACGTTATAGCAGCTAATGGATTGTAGAGTATAAGACATGCAAACCCCAACATAATTTTAACAGTCGTCATTAAAATCAAAAAATCGAGAGCTCTGTCTAATAATTCTTTTGTATCTCCACGTATACCAACGGCATTGACCTGACGCGGTCGACCATCCACACTTGTTCCTTGTATTTCAAGATATTTATAATTTGCTCTTACTGCACCTAAATAATAAAATGTTGTCAATAAGTCCTTTACACTTTCTTCGTAATAATTCATTGTTATATTTTTAAATTTTAATGGGAAATTTTCAGGACCTGGTTTATAATATCGAATATTACACAAACCAGATGTACCCACTAAACCACTCCCCCCACCAGTGTACATACACGGTAAACCGAGAAGTATACACATCTGATAAACTACGCTGTCGCAGGTTGCCATGATAAAATTATTGATTTCGAAATCAGGATTATCAGCCTGACGCATTTTTACATGCGCGTAATAAGAGACCACTTGACCGACGTCCCCTAATTCCTTTCCTAAAAAGACTCTTCTTATATAATTCATTATTGGTTGAGATGCAGCTATATTACCTTGTTGATTAACTGCCTTAGTATACTCAGAATCTAATGCTCTATTTTTATTCGCATTGGATAGAAAAATAGTGTCAAAATTTCCAAGTTGTCTATATCTTATTGTATCCGTCACTCCCCCAATTGTTACAACACCCATATTTCCTCTTGGCCCGCCGAAATTAATAGTAACATTAAATGTTTCGCCTGCTCTACGTCTTACAATCATCCGCATTCCCGCAGGAAACCCTAGAAATTCGAAAAAAGTAGCATCAAACTCGAATTCCACACCTGGTGGTGGAAATAAATTAGGTTTTGCACGACCTAATGGGTCAAGAAATCCATTTGCAGATTCCCATACTTCTATACCTGCATTACAAATGTCTTGTAATGATAATTTTCCACTTTCCCAATATCCATATATGGCATCTACAATTCTTGCACCCGTATTTGCGGTAGTTGACATTCTAGGTACTTTGAAAAGTACTATTTCATTGGCTGAAATAGCATTATAGAGTTTTTCTCCAAGTTCTACAATTGTTTTATGATAATCTTTATTGCCGAAAAAAACATTTACGTCACCATTATTACCAAAATCAGAAAAAAAAGGTGCAGCCCTATTGCTTACAAATGTGTCCCCTATAATCAAACGTGTTCTTGCTGCGTCACCAAGAGTCGCACTTGCTTCACTGGCATCCTTTGTTATATCAGCAACTGTACGCCATCGTCTTTCTAGAAAATTTAATCTATATATGTTATGGTCAGAAAACTCTCTTCCACCTAAACCTCGAGTAGTTATTATTGCAAGTGCTCGGGTGGATGCTGTAGTTGCATCATCATCGTTTATTGAGTTACTAAATGGCACATCATTTGCTGCAACATTTATATCGTTCGAATTTGTATTCCCTGTCTCCGGGTCATTAAAGTATGTTAATCTCGGATTTCCCGCATTACCAATTTTATTATATCCAAACAAATAATAACCTGGAAGTATACCATGCACAGGGGCTTGTGCTTGTGCTTGTGCCATATCTATTATATAAATACATTAGATATATAATTTATTTACGCCAATGCAGTGGTCTTCTGCAAATAGATTCATTAGTGACCACCCCTCACCACATTCTTCAGCGTAAAAGAAGCCGCACCCTTTTTATCCACCATTATATAATTAATGTCGAACAAGCCACATAATCTCGATATTCATATGTATTCGTTTGAAGAAATCTTAGGACTCTTCCAATTATCCCCTAAATACGATTTAGAAGAATTGAAACGGGCCAAGAAACAGGTCCTAATGACCCACCCCGATAAATCCCACCTTCCCCCCGAATATTTCCTCTTTTACAAAAAGGCCTTTGAAATCGTGGTCGATTTCTATCAATCCCAGACAAAACAGACTCAGGTCATTACCGAAGACACCACGAATTATACCCCCCTTTCTACGTCGGAATGGTCTAAAGAAACCGAATCCAAGATTTCCAATACGATTTCTAAGATGCCGGTGAAAACATTCCAGGAAAACTTCAATCGCCTCTTTGAAGAAAATATGTCTAAAGAAACCCGAAATGTCAATGAATGGTTCTCTAAGAATGACCCCCTATTTCAAATCGACCCTGCGGCGGGTAAGAATATAGAGTCGGCCATCAATACGGTCAAGGGTCAGGCTAGAGCGAGCGGTCTAATTGTATATAGGGGTGTGAGCGAATTGTCCTCCGATATGGGCGGTGGGAATCGACTATATGACGATGACGGTGACGAATACGTGACCAGCAATCCATTTAGCAAATTGAAATACGACGATTTGCGAAAGGTTCACAAAGACCAGACCGTATTGGCCGTATCCGAGGCGGATTATGCCTCCGTCCAGAAATATCGGTCCGTCGAGCACTTGAATCGTGTCCGCGGTGTCAATATAGAGCCTGTTAATGAGGCGACTGCACGGATGCAGTTGGAAGCGAAAGAACAAATGGTCAAAGAGGCCATTATGAAAAAGGAATATATGGCTAAATTGGAATCGATGAAATATGAGGAAAAGAATAAATCGATATTATCGCGTTTTTTACAATTGAACTAATCATGTGGTTACAAAATGTATCACATGATTCACTTTTTGGTCTTTTTAGCCGATTTCGATTTCTTGGTTTTTTTGACCTTTTTCGATTTCTTGGCTTTAGACGATTTTCTGCCACCGTTTTGACCATCTTCTTTTTTATCTGGCTTCACTGCTGCTCCTTCTCCTTCTCCTTCTCCTTCTCCTGGTGCTCCTGTTGTTGTATTTGCTTCTTCTGTTGTTGTTTTTTTTTCTGTGGTTGAGGGTTTTAGAAATGGTTGCACCCATTTCCATTCTCTCCATCCACTAAATGGGTTACTAATACTCAAACCAAGGTTATTTCCTCTTGACATTTGTGTTGCATCCTTTTGTGTTGCATCCGACATACTAAGATTATACAATACAATGATATTATTTACGAACGCGATGTCTCCGTTTTGTACCTCTCTTTAATACATTCCCTTGACTTTTCTTTGTTCCTCCCATGCGTTTTTGTATTCGGACACCCAATCGGTCATCCACAATATCATGCGGTATAGGCTCCATCCGCTGTGTAATAGTATTGAAATACATATCTTCATATTCTTCGTCCGGATGGACATCTCCTTGCTCTGGTCGTGCATGACCAAATAGCCATTCATGTGCTAAACGACTAGTCACCACCGGCGACAAACTACGCGTAAGCCGTCTCCTAGATAATGAAGTAAACGGTGAACCATGCGCATTACGCTCACCTATAGTAAATGAGTTACGTCGGCGGCGGGTTCTCTGTCCACTCAGCTCCGCAATAGTACTGCGCGGTTTTCGACTATGGGTAATACCTCCAAATGGCACTGAGACCAATTGGGCCATTGACGCCTTTTTCCCAACGGCATAATCGGGCAAAACTAATTCCGCCTCGGCATCGACCAATGGCGCACAAAAAGCGCCTAAATCAATCCCCGCCAAATCGGGGATTAATTGGGCAGAATGCCATACCTCCCGAGAGCGAATTGAACTTTCGCAAATATACGGTAAAACAACCGTATTGAAATGGACATCATCCGATGCCTCCAATACATAATGCCTCAGTAATATACGAAAAATATCACTATCAATATTCTGCCTACTTAGTAAAAAGGCAATGGCCGAATTTCCATCTAAACTGACACAGGTGGGGTCGGACAGTCCCGTTTCAAAAATGCGGCATGCGACGTCGAGTATGTCGTGGTCACCATTCGCACATGCATACATCAGTGCCGTTTCCCCATTGATACTCTTTGTTCCCGGTGCTGATGAACCGGTTGCCAATATACGTTCGGCGACTTCCACCATTCCATTTTGGCACGCGGTCATGAGTGCAGTTTTATTATTGGCATATAATGCCGCTTCTGGTCGGGATTCCCCCGTCTCTATTAATTGCAGCGCAATTTCGTCCATGCCATTTCCACACGCCAATAATAGGGGGGTCACGCCGGCATGATTTGCATGACCCGGATTCGAATGCCCCGTAGATATTAGCGTGGCTGCCAGTTGTGGCATATTGTGAAGACATGCGACTAGAATGGCGGTAAGGCCCGCATTCGAAACATTCCCCGGTGCTGCCGAGCCGGTTTCTACGATAGTCACAGCCAGTTGCTCCATTTGCATATTCGCCGCAATCATAAGTGCCGTGTTTCCTTCGTCGTCTACATGGGAAACCATGCGGCGGAACCCCGGATGCGTGAGCTCCATTGTATCCAATAGTATATCGACAAAGTTGGTCAGACGATTTCTAATCGCGACCTGAAGAATCGTCTTCCGGTGTATGTAGGGCATATGCGGTGCATCAATAATATGGAATTGATTCCCGCATCCACTATAATAAATATCGATGGCAACACTTTCGTAGGATTTATTCACTGCAAATTCGAGGGGGGTCAACATACGTAACATGAAGGATTGTTTTCCGAGCTCCGTATCTAATATTTCGAATGGCACCTCCATCAAGCTTTCATTGATATAGGCCTGCTCGCCTATATTGCCATAATGAAGACTCAATATAAATGTTTCAAAGGGTGTTGCCTCTTCGTCCGAATCCGAATCCGACATATTAATATATTACATGGATATAATATTACCAAAACATATAAAGATTTGTGCGTATAATACTATAACCCATATAATAATCTATATATACAATGTCTCGCACAATTAAACAGGCTCATCGTAATATTAAACGCGCTGTGTCGAGTTCGATTGACTCCATTTCGGACAATTTTGATGAATACACGACTTATAAGTCGAATTATGACTATTTATTGGATTTGCCCATTGTTCGGCAACTTGTCAAGGAAAACCGTCGACTAAAGTCGGATAATGCGCGTTTATTGGATGTTTTGTTGTACGCCTCGGAATTCCATGATTCCGTGTTTGATTCGAGGACCGAAAAACCGAAGACCAATACTAAGCGTAGCAAGCTATATCGGTCTTCATCGTCCGATAAGCGTCGCGATACAAGTACTCAGACCGACGCGGACGACGACGGTGTCGAGATTGTTGATAGTCCATTAGTGGTTGCGCCTTTGTCCGACAATATCATTTATTTATTGCATGAGGATGAATCAGAATCTAGTGGAGAAGTATATATCAAGGTCGAGCCGGGATTGCCTGATACGCTGGACGAAGTGCAAGTTGGTGAAACGGATGAATACGGTGAAGATGAGGAATCTAGTGAAGATGGTGATGCGCAAGCTAGTGAAGCTGGTGAAGATGATGATGCGCAAGCTAGTGAAGAAGAGGAAGCTGAAGTTGATGAAGAAGCTGCGCAAGCTAGTGATGCTGGTGAAGAGGAAGCTAGTGAAGATGAAGAGGAAGCGCAAGCTAGTGAAGCTGCGCAAGCTGGTGATGTGCAAGCTAGTGAAGCTGCGCAAGCTAGTGAAGATGAAGAGGAAGAAGAAGAAGATGAAGAGGAAGAAGAAGAAGCGCAAGCTAGTGAAGCTGCGCAAGCTAGTGAATCTGAAGAAGAAGAAGAAGAAGAGATGTTCGAGGTGGTTATTCAAGGTAAAGTGTATTACACCCCCGATACAAAATCCGGCATTATTTATGATGTCGATGACGAAGGTGATGCGACCGAAGTCGGCAAATTCGTGAATGGCAAGGCACAACTATAAAGTCCCAGTCCATTCAAGGCGCACCGTTGAATTTATTATATAAAATAATTTCAACCATTACACTCATGTTACGAGCATTTTGAATTAGGAGAGGTATAAAAGTATCTTACTTCGTTTAGAGGCGAAAATTTAACCCGTTTTGTTTTACGACTATTCAAAGAACCGCGTTTATGAGACCGCGTAAGATTGGAAAACCGCTTTCGTGTATGACTATTCGACCCGTCTCGACTACGACGACTATATCTACCACCCACTTTGGCTTTCGGTGCAGGTTTATCATCGGGATTCGCCGCCGCGGGTTTGGGTGTCGCATCTTTTATCACGGTTATATCCACAAAAAGGCGATTATCATAAGGCACCAACCAATGATTCGATTTCTCCGGTCGAGTCAAATCCTCAAACATTTTCCCCAAATTCTCGCCCTCATACAAACACTTTATTTTCCGCTCATTCCCCGACGTCAATTCGCCACCCACGACGTCGCATTGCACATATATTTCGTATTTAGGCGACCCCTCTTTCGGATTTTCCATGAAATTCACACCCAGATACAACAAATCTTGTTCCTTCCTTACCCCCGATGAAATCATGTATTGCCGAACCTTGCGCGGTAATGTCGCGTCCTCTTTTTCAATATAGTATTTATTATAGAGAAATCCCAAGAAGAAGCTGAAAACATCCGACGTCCCCTGGGTATAATCGTAAATCATTTTCTGCAGATTTTTATTGGAGCATTCGCTGTTCGGTTTAACAAACGTCTTGATTTTCCCAATAAAATCAACATACCGTTTGTATTCTGATGTAAATACCTGTTTCATTGCGGCATCGTCTTCTTCGAAATTGGCGTTTATTTCGTCTATACGACTGAAATACTTTTCATTGATGGACTCCAATATATTAATACGTTTGGCATCTTGTAATATAGGGTCTAATTTAGTACGAAGACTTCGTGATATAGGGATGCGAGACCCATTATCGGCCAATTGTCGACTCACGAATTCGGCGGCGGTCAGCAATTTAGTCGTGCTAGTATTTGTATCGTAAATTGCGCGTACTTCTTGCTTGAATCTTGCAAAAAGTGACGTCAAATTCACGGTCATTGGGCCACCCGATGCAATTGTTGCTGCGTCCAATTCGGCCAATCCATCTCTAACTGCCGGGATTGCTGAATCAATTGCAATTTTATTTGAAATCTTTTCATTCAGACCCGATATATCATCCTGGATTTGCTCACTCTTTTCATTCCGCCATTCATTGAACTCGTTGAATCCGACAATGAGCTCCTTACGATATCGCGGATGGTTCAATATATCGTTCAACCACATCGTCTTGGTAATCGTGTACGTTTTACCCCCCGATTTCAAATACGAATAAGTCGGCATGAAACTGTTGAAAAGGTTCAGGGCCGAATATCCATTTCCGCCGTCGAAATTCTTAGTAAACGAATCGAAATTGCCGATTGCAGTGGGATACGACGTCGGACATAGGAGTTTCAACATCGTTTTAATATTATGGCGAATGATGTCGTCTTTGCTGGCGTGCTCTACCGAACCCTTGGTCCTCGATTGATAATATTGCCTCACTTTAGCAGTAATGTTGCTCCACGTTTTGGCGTTATTATCGTCCAATTTCAATATATTATCGGTTGTACGTTTTACGTCCCGAGCATAAACGTCGGATTCGTCATATGGTTCAGTTTTCAATTGCTTTTGTGCGTGTGTTCCATTCAATGTTGTCTGCATTTTAATGATATCGTCCAATTCTTTGTCTAACGCTGTGAGTGTATTCAATAAAATCTGTATTTCGGGTGAACCGGATAAACTTTCTAATTTAGTAATCCTACGTATCTTTATCTTATATTCGTTGACCTTTTTTTTTCCGGCTTTTATTTCCTCTTCAAGAACGGGTATAACTTTGGACCATATACGTTTTTTTTCTTGGTCGGTCAATTTCCCCTTGACTTTCGCCTCCATCTCTTTATTTCGCTTGGTCAAATTGTCCATTATTCCGTCCATTATTCCGTCCAACTCTTTTTTGAATCTGGTGATATTGCCTAAATCTGCGGATGCGGCGGCACTGGAATCCACACCCGACGTCGAATTGTTGTATAATAAAAACTTCTTGAATTTCTCCTTATTAAAAAAGAATCGTACGCGGCGGTCATAGGCCATTTGGCCCAGTTTGACATCATTGTATTTGACATCGGGCGTAAAATACGGATATTCCGATAAATTGGCCATTCGCTTCTCTTTTAAAAGTGGATTGTATAAGACACTCTTAGTAAATGGAACGGGTTCTTTTACACCGGGGTCACTTAAATCCAATAATATTTTTATCTGTTCGATTTTTAATCGACTCATATCACTTTATATTATAAAGAGATATACATTAGGTCTAATTTATCCATCCATTGTTCGTCGTTTTCTGATATAGGTTCTCGGTGCCCTGTTTCTTCGCTTTCTCTAAAACTGCCTCTGCTTTTCGGATTTCGTCGTCGGTCACAGGTTTATCGGCATCGACGCCACCATTTGTGTCTAATAACTCGACATGGTACTGTGTAAATCCCTCAGATAAACAACAGAGCGAACTCTCTTCATTAAACAAATAATCCACGCAGAGCGTAAAGAGGAGCATAATTCCGAACGCAATATAGATGTCGCGAGTCCCCATCCAGGCAATCGCAAAGACTAAGATTTGTCGACTAAATGTATATTTCAAATAGGCTTCCATACTTTTGCTCAACTTAATCGTGACGAATTTCGATACAATGTTTAGTATTATAATCATGAGACCGGCGAATATTTTGCTGTCGTTGATATTCTTCACGTAACTATGGGTGAAATTCACCATATTTGAAAAGGCATGCAAAAAGGAGCCTTTTTTACCGTATTCTAATACCTTGGTGGCTTTAGCCGTTTTATCTTTAGCCATATTGTCTTCTATAATAAACGACTATATAATGTTTATTATAAGCTAGGATTGAAGTCACTATAAGCGATTACTTTAGCCATGAGAATGCCTCCGATATGACCCCTATATAAGGTAAATATACCGTATTTTCGCCTAATATTGGCGAAAGCATATAATCATTGGATGATTTCGGTTTGACGATTTCGTTTTCGGCGTCGATTTTATTGAGTGCAATCGAGAATTCGCAATTGGGGTCGCATAAATTGCATGTATTACCTTTGTATTGGATTTGGGGGAAAATATGCTGTGCCATTTCCGATTTTACGGGAAGACCCTTATAATAGAGGTCCGTGTTTTTGCAATACTCTTTACGGAAATCGGTGAGGGAGTCATGCGTCGTCATTGCTTCGAATGTATTGTTTATATTGCTTACCATGGACTCGTTTATTTTGATAGATTGTATTGCCTGTGAGTCGGGATTAGCTTGTGCAGCTTGTGAAGCCTGTAAAACTTGTGAAGCCTGTGAATCGAGGTCAGCGCCTTGGTCAGCTTGCACGGCCTGTAAATCGGGGTCAGCTTGGTCAGCTTGCGCAGCGCCTTGGTCAGCTTGCACGGCCAGTAAATCGGGGTCAGCTTGGTCAGCTTGGTCAGCTTGCGTAGCTTGCGCAGCGCCTTGGTCAGCTTGCACGGCCTGTAAATCGGGGTCAGCTTGGTCAGCTTGCGCAGCGCCTTGGTCAGATTGCCCAACTTGTTTAATGTTTTGGTCGGCATCGTTTACATCATCCTGACCTTCCATACCCTCCATATAAGGTTTATATTCGGGCACCACATTCAGCTCATATACTAAGATAATCGCCAAACACAAAACAAAACCGTATAATAGGTCGAAATAGGAATATACTATAATCATTATGACCGCCAAAAATCTCCCTAAATAAGTATTCAAAAGGTCGGACATATATTTAGGGTAAATTATGGCAAGTAGTATTAGTATAACGGGAACATATTGAGATAAAATGACCGATTTCATTGGCTCTTATACAACTATACTATATGTATACTTTTTGATTTGGCGTCGAACCATTGCCGATTACTATTCAAAATAAATATCTGACTATTTTTTAAGTATTTATTATGTCTTTATTGGCATCTGCATCACCATGGAATAATGATGATACTAATAAAAAACGCCAACCGTCAATGACCCGTAAAACAATAAAGAAACCACCAACGGGTCCCGGCGTAAATGCGCCTATGGAAATGGTAAGTGCGGGGACCGAAACGTCCGCCGAATATATATCGGAAGAGCAGAATTACCAAGAATCGACGAAAATATACAATATAGAGGAAACCAGTACTATACAAGAGGACCGCAGTAATCGTGTCAATGACGTACTCAATAAAATAACCGGCATCAATGCCGAAAATGACGGCAATTCATTGGCCAATTTCGTACCCCTCGATGCGCCTAAACTAAACAAATTGCGCGATAATGAACCGGTTCAACCACCGGGAAATCTCCTCCTTCCCAATACGACTAAATCGAATTATTCCGCGAATAATTTGGATGCCACCAAGCTTAGTAATTATAATACTAGTTATGAACCACCCAGTTCCACCTTAGGTGCACCGTCGGCACAGTCCTACTATTCGCGCATGGGCTTGGGTCAGGGCGAAAATAAACTCACCGAAAAGCTCAACTATATGATTCATCTATTAGAGCAGCAGCAGGACGAACGTACCAATAATGTTATGGAGGAATTCATCCTATACACCTTCTTAGGTGTATTCATTATTTTTATTGCCGATTCCTTTTCGAGGACGGGGAAATATACCCGATAAAGCCCTCTCTCCGGTCCCATTATATCATGAAAAATGCGTCGGGTAAAACGCTACGTGGATGGACGAAATTATAGGAATAATACGCGGTCGGATTTTCCAATACAATATGAAATTTAGACAACCATTTGTCTAAGATTACCCCATTATCGGAAATACCCTCGAAAAGCATCATTTTGAACGTTTTCTGTATTTTCAATATATCTTGGTAAGCGTGCAAAAACCCCCCGAAGAACACGTCGACATTTGCCGTATTATTGTACGAACCCACAAATTGAAGTGTATCGCAATCCTCCGCCCCCTCGGTCAAATCCTCATATTGGATATTGGCATTTCGGAAGAAATAGTATCCTAATGACGCATTTTCCACATACTTTAGGCAATATACATACAATTGACCCGTTTCTATCAAACGGCTCAATACGGGAATATCGGTGATACAACATACGTCGTATTTAGGCGTTTTTCGGACGATTTCTAAGAAATCAATTAATATATCGATATTGGATGGCAGAATACGCACAATCTGGGCGCCGGCGAAGCCGGCGTCCTTAAACGTGGGCGGCCGAACAGGCCGCAAATGAAATGTATAAGTGGTATATTGGACAAGCGGTACGACCCCCTCGCACAACTGGATTTCCTTCTTTAGCAATGACACCTGGACGCCCGGATTTGCAATACGCTGATTATATTCTTGGGTCTGTATCAGATTTCGACTAAGACCCCGCGCTTTGTGCTCCCGATGTACGCATATCGTATTTAGGTAATAGGCAACTACGTGTTGTCGATTCGATTCATCGCCGACTTGAGTGCGATTACCAATATAATACAAATGTATGGGTGTTGACGCAATTATTCCCCATATCGGTCTATTTATTATCGCATTTTCTAAGATTTGTCCGTCGCATAATGGTTCATCGGGCGAATAATAGACCGATACATAAACGGGGTCCAAATATCGCGTCATGGTCGAATCGAGTATGGCCGAAGTCATCGTGTATAATACTCTATCGGATTCAATATAGTAACATCTTAGAAAATCGACGATTTGTTGTCGGGTTTCCGCCGTAATATTGGTATAATCCGACGTTTTGATATGGCGATTCTCGTAATATTTCGTCTTTTGAGGAAGCGTGTTTATGATAAAAGGGGCTCCGCAGAGCCATCGCCTACCGAAATCATAGGTATGATAAACGGGTTGTATATTCCAGAAAGGAAATCGTATTTTTATATAGGCGACTATGGCGAGACCAATCAGAATAAACAGGACGAGGAGGGCCGGGACGTCGGGGGGCGACGGAAGTGGTATATGGACTTGCGCATATATTTCATATATGGCTTTACTAAGAAAATGGGCAATTTGGCCTAAACCCCCGAATATATATCGTATATAATACCAACCTCGATTCAACCATATAAGATTCATATATGGTTGAATAATAGAATAAATCTTAGTATACACCCCATTTGATTATTGCATTCAAGGTATATTGCTCGGTTTCTTTCCCTTGGTCACTCTTGCCTTTGGATTCAACAGTTTAGCCATTTTGGCATCCGCCAGAGCCCGCGCCTTTTCCTCCTTTTCCCTTGCCCGTTGCTCCTTGAGTTGCTCTTTTGCCATGTCCTTCTCCGCCTTTTCGCGCATTTTCTGGGTCTTTCTGGCGGCCTGCATCTCCTGTTTTTCCATCTGTTTCCGCGTCTTTTCCGCGGCTTTCTGGGCCTGGGCGGCCTGTTTGGCCTCTGCCTTCTCCGCCTTTAGCCGCTCTTTTGCGGCGTGTTTTTCCCGGTCCAATTCAATATTTCGTTGTATTTCCGACTCTAGGTCTTGGTAATCCGCGTCGATTTGGGCGCGGTATTTTTCGACCAATCCTTTGACTAAATCATTCTTTATTTCTTCGTCGAAAATGCCCTCCTTCCTACGCGTTTTTCTCAAATTCTTTTCGGCGCGTGCAATTTCCGCCTGCACTTTTCGGTCTTGTTTGTTTTGCTCGCGTATTTCGCCCATTAATTGCCGTTTCTTGGTTCGCATAAGCTTTTTTTTTTTACCCTCGATTTCCTTGCGATTCTTAGTATAACGATTCACGATTTGACCTATATCACGCTTCCTATTCGCCAATTCTTTGCGCGTACTTGCTTGAAGGGCCTTAATATTTAGGCGGATTTCGGCCCTCTCTTGTACCGTCATTTTCTCCTTGAGAGCCTCGCGCATTCGCTTGACACGGGCTTGGAATGCCGCCATTTCCGTCTTCAGGTTCGCATGAAGCATTTGTATTTCCATATCGGTCGCGGCAATTTGACCGTCTAGGCGGAGAATATCGGGGTCATTCTCAATTGACTGGTCGAGTTCCGAGGGTACGGTGATTTTCTTCCCGCATTTGTATTTGATATTGTAATACGCCGATTCTTTGAATTTGTTATATTTTGCCGGATTTAGGTCGATTTTTCCCATGACGCGTTGGAGTGCTTGCGTCTTAAAAAGCCGAGAATCTTTCACCTTTTCGCGGATTTCTTTGATGGAATTGCGTATTTGAGATACATGGTCCTTGGCTTCGGCTAAAAGGAGAGTGATGTTGCGTTTGACCATTTTCCGACACGCCTTCTTTGTCCGCGTGTTCTCAATATCATTGCATTTATCATACAGGAATCCGAATCTATCGGCAGCGAGGTCCTTCAAATCGCCGTCCACCGCCTTGGCGGCGGTTTCGACGTCCTTTTTCAGCGTTGCAATATTGGAATTCTGTATTTCGCGCATATATCGCCGGTCGAAACTGTTCACTGTGGCGACACTGCGGACCATGGGGACATTGACCATTTTGACATTGGGTTGGGAGAACTGGCGTGCGTCTCCCTCGCGATTCAAATAACTGATATGTCCGGCAATATCATTCAGGTATTGGACGCGCCCGCGGTCGGTAAATCGCCCATTTGCGTCTAAATATTCTTGGGCAAATGATTCGAATTCATTGGGTATTTGTTCGAAGACGGGTTTGCACAGATTGACGAGTTTAATCAACTCCATTGGACTATTGGTTATTGGTGTGGCCGTCATTAGGAGGAGTCGGACCGAATCTCGCCCGGAAATGCGATACGAATTCATCAGGGCTTGGTGTAGAGCACCCATGTCGGGTCTCTCTATGGACGACAGGTCATCGCCGCCATACAATTTATGGGCCTCGTCGATAATGAGCAGGGTTTTTCTCAGGGGGTCTTCCGACCCATTGATTTTGACGAGTGTCTTATACATTGAATTCTGTTTCGAAACCAAGTTGCTGAACTGTTTGTATGACATGGGGCGTATTTTCCAAGATTTAGACAGGAGTCGCATGCGTTTTGCGTGCTCCTCTGGAATACCCTTGGTTTCGCTTATCATATTGGCAATACGTTCACTGCATACTTGGTCGAACATGTTTTTCCAAATATCGCTTTTTAGCGTGGTGCGAGTGACCCATAGAATTGTATAGCCGCTTCTCTCAAACGTGCTCGATGCTGTCGCAATCGCCGAGCAGGTTTTACCTGTGCCTACACTGTGCCATGTCAACATGCCTTTAGTGGGGTTTTGGGGGGTGAAATAGTGCTTTAGGAAATTCTGCGTGGGTGAAAGGTCGATGACCTTCGAGGGGGCACCACCCACCGTCGGTTTATCTTCACATAGATTCTCCAACTTTACCTTCCCCCATTTAAAATCGGAAAAGTGCTCATGCACATGTCGCCGCATACTATCGAATTTATTATTGCCGGGACTGGGTGAGGCGGGCCACCCCAAAGCCGAATCATCCAAATTAATGGGCGATAGACTCTTATTTATAACGAAACGCTTTTTCTTCGTTGCCGTCTTAGTGGCCGGTTTATTTAATCGCCCAGTCAGAATCATGTCGGGACTATTGCCCAGATTCATCCTGGCTGCGCGACTACTGCCGCCTTGACTTCCCTCACTACTGATTGTGCTATATACAGTCGATTCGGGAGACGCGGGCTCATATCCCTCCGGTGGACTCACTATTGGACTCTCCTCTTCTTCGGGGCTCTTTTCCAAAGATACACTGCGCGACCCCTTTTCAATGGCAAAAGTGTGTATATTGCGATTCAATTCGTAATCGACCGAACCAAATATAGTGGTTTGCTCTAAATCTTGGCTAAATTCGAATAATCGAAGGTCGATATTTAGGGATTTCAAATACATATCAAAGACAGTGGCCGAACCTAAGAATGCATCGCGAATTGACTCGGGAATAGTGACATTGTATATGAAAACATCGAGAGGCCAACCCTTAGTGGGGTTGAATTTGAGCCCCTTTTGACCACACGTCCGTGTTCCGCGTCCAATGACTTGTTTTTGGTCGGCCATAGTTTTAGGCGGTTCGAAAATATGAATGTATTTGATATCGAATAAATCGATGCCTTCTTTGAAACCACTATCCATAATAATGAACCGAATCTCTTCGCCTTGGACATTTTCGGGGCGCTGATTGAACTTCTTTAAAATGGCCTTTTTATTGGTGACATTGATGGGTTGGTTATACACACCTACTGAGGAGAGCAAATAGAAATTATTGCTGGAGGTTTCTTTCAATTTAGCGTCGTCGTGAAGACGCATTTTACCCCAAATCTTCTTGTTCTTTTTATTGCCCGAACCTTCGTTGTCGTCTTCTTCGTCGTCGCCAAACGTCTGGAGCTTTTTTCTTCTTGAGCCGCCGGTTGTTTTCTCTTGCTCGACCGATTCTTCTTCGCCTTCCGATTCCTCTGGTTCGGATACTTCTTGCTCCTCTTCTGATTCGGGGGATTCCTCTTGTCCAGAGACCTCTTCCTCCTCTTCTTCTTGTTCTGGTTCGGGTTCGGGTGATTCCTCTGCTTCTTCTGGTTCAACCGATTCTTCTTGTTCAGGAACTTCTTCCTCCTCTTCTGGTTCAACGGATTCTTCTGCTTCGGGGACTTCTTCCTCCTCTTCTGACAGAGGGGATTCCTCTGCTTCGGGAACTTCTTCTTCCTCTTCCTCTTCTTCTGACAGAGGGGATTCCTCTGCTTCAGGGACTTCTTCCTCTTCCTCTTCTTCTTCCTCTTGTACAGGTTGCTCAGTTTCCGAAGGCTTAGGAGAAGGTGAAAATAAGTTGCCAATTGACTCTACTGCATTGGATAAAAAGGTCGTAACGGGTGAAGGAGCACCGGGTGACACGGGCTCTGGTGAAGGAGCACCAGGTGACACAGGCTCTGGCTCAGGAGATGGCTCCATAGACAATTCAGCAGCGGCTTCGCCCATGACCTTTTTCACCTCACTCAATCGCGGGGCTTCATATCCTAAATTATATCCAGAAGCCAGCAAAGCCGCGGCCAATAATTTAGCCCCATATCCCCCCGATTTCAAATCGGAAAAAATGAAATGCTTATACATGACTCCATCCTTTTGCATATCGCGTTTGTCTAAACGTTTAATATTGGCTAAAAGTGCCTTTAATTTAGGCGAACGAGTTTCAATATCGGCCAAAAGTGCCTTGGGGTCAAAATTCTCGGCATCGAATTTATATTTATCATCCGGACTACTCCAATTTGACCGTTTTCGAATACATTCGGGGTCATACTTTATATTCGACATTCAAAATATAATATATACTATATTTATATTAAAATGTCCAATATTGGCGGTGTCCAAATAGCTCCATTAAGAACGAAACTAGCTATTTTCAATGGAATATCCCCACAACAGACAGTCACGAACTATAGAGATAGTGAAGGCGCCGTATCGCGCCGAATATTACGCGATTCATGGCAGAATGAATTCGCCCAGCCATCGATTAATGGCCATGGACGGGTCACCACTCCTTATCGCGCCGTTAATGGTTTAGGCGATTATCTTAGTCGCAAAAACTATGTATGTGGTGGACCGAATCAGGTGAATGCCGATAAACCGGGATGGAAGAGTCGGATTGGTAGTATTATATCGAATTGTGATAATACCGGCATTCCTCCCAAGGCCGGCAATGTCCGGTATGTCTCAGATTCGTCCAATTATACCACTTTTTTGAAACAAAAGGCGATTTCGAGTACGTATAATGACCCCAGTTTTGGCGGAGATGCACATAATGGGTCGTATGTTGACCTCATGGCGGTAAGGCGGCGGTAAGGCGGCGTTAAGTGACGCCGCTCACCTGAAAATGGTAAGGCGGCGTTAAGTGGACGCCGCTCACCTGAAAATGGTAAGGCGGCGTTAAGTGGACGCCGCTCACCTGAAAATGGTAAGGCGGCGTTAAGTGGACGCCGCTCACCTATTCGGGCTTTACTAATATGATATGTATAAGATATTTTCTACTTCCTATACATATATGAGTAACCCATACGCAACATTTCAAGTACCTAAAACATATTCCGAACTATTTCAAAAGGGGGCTCCCGGAAATCCACCTATACAAAACACTCGGAATGCCACACTCTATTCTAAGAATGCCATGCCGCTAAAGGGAATTAATTCGGACAATTCGAGTGAGTTTTTTTACGGCCGTCGCACTTATATTGAGCAATCGAACGCCGCCGTAACCCCCGTACAAAATATCCAGAAAAAATGGATAGGTGGAAATCGCGACGGGTCGTCCGTCATCGACCGTCGCCGAACGGCCGCAATCGGGCAAGGCAGTATTAATACAGAAGGAACGGCAATTACCAATCAGACCGTCGACCAGAATACGGTAAGACAATCTTTGACCAGAGTGCGAAATGGCGGAGGTGCCGTACCGCCCAAAAGTCGACATTTCAAGGGCACTTTTATAATGTAATATGCCGAATGCTGAACTTTCTTTTCAGTGCTATAATATATAAAAATGCAAAAGTATTTAGCCGAATTTTTGGGCGCGTTATTTTTCATCTATATTGTATTGGCTACGGGCAATCCATTGGCCATTGGTGCCGCACTCGCCTTAG
>Ga0114963_10000695_pt1 | contig 22756 bp, 43 predicted proteins | sample C_131016_EF_Meta_FD_87019 | JGI IMG/M metagenome (GOLD analysis project Ga0114963, IMG submission 87019) | Freshwater microbial communities from Lake Croche, Canada to study carbon cycling - C_131016_EF_MetaG | ecosystem: Environmental > Aquatic > Freshwater > Lake | place: Lake Croche, Canada...
CAAGATCAGTTCAAGACAACACCGGGACTCTTTAACGGACAAAGTGGACCATTATCATCTCTTAAAATGAAGGGTGTAGTATTCATTGTTGCATGCAGAAAAGTTGGGCAACAAGCGCAATGGTTTACTAACCAAAAATTAAATTACATGTTTATACCTAACAGTACACATGCTCGTTTAATTGAACAAAATAAAATTTCAAAAAGTCTCCGAAAACGTCGTGAATCATCTTCTTCAAATAATTCTTCAAATATGAATATCAATAAAAATAATTTCAATGCCAATAATGGAAGTTTCAATGTTATGATGCAATTGATGAATAGAACACGTGGTATCAGGGGTGCTATACAAGAAGGAAATAACTCTCAACTCGTACGAAATGCCTATAGAAATTTTGTAACAACAATGAAATCAATGAATAAACCTATTATGGCTTACCCAACTTTTAAAAGGCGTCTACTTAGGTATTCTCTAGAATAGTTAAAAAAAATAAATTCATGTAATAAAATGGTCTACTTGTGTAAATCATATCGAGATTTTGGCGTTGTTGAACACTTTGTACTTTTTGATAATTTTGAAGATGCGATAAGATGGGCACAGAAACATGCGAGAAGTGTACCAGCTTTAAAAGATGGGTTTGACACAACATATTATTCGGCTGTATACAATGTACATAATGGTATACCATTTGATCCATTTAATCCAGGGGAACCAATTAAAGTTTTTAATAGTACTTGTACTAAATGATTATACTAGAGTGTAAAAATATTCCAAAAGTAGAAGAATATTTAGTTGTTAGTAATAAAAGATGTTATATTCAGGAAGTTACTACAGTTGTACTCACTGAATATAACATACCTATACTATTCGATGAAGGTGAAATATTAGAGGTTTATATTTCCATGGATGAGTACCTAGTGAAATTACTAAAAAAGTACCGAACTGTAAAAGTATTTAAAACTTTTTTAGATTTTGGAAATGTTAATTATATATTCGAAGAAACTGAATCAGTATTACAGACAAGTGTACCCGAGTTGTCATGTATATGCACATTGCCCGAAATTAACTATGAACACCAAGTTGTATTACAAGTTGATGATTGTCTAAAAATAAATTTTGACAATATAGAATACAGAATACCAACTTTGTACTCTAAAAAGTCGTCAGAAATTATAATACACGGACCATTTTTACCCTCAGGGTTTTGTAAAGTTTATATAGCTGAAAATATGCCACTGGTTTTAGAAATGAATAAAAAGTTGATATACATAGCTCCTATTGAATAAGCATCAATCCCATTGCTGCATAGTTGTGTAAATCAAGTAATGTGTCACTAAGACCCTCATCATCAACTAGAGTAACACCTGTTTTACTTATTGAAAGAGCTCGTTGAATCTTGTCTTCAATTCTCATAAGAACTCCTATGAGACCAAATTTGGCAAATGCATCGCCATAATCAGCATTTTTACGAGTAAAGAGTTCTAGTGCATTATGCTGTATTTCTTTTAATTGTTCTACACGATTCGACATTTTAGAAATAAAGTTGCTATTCTTTAAAAAGATGTACCAATTGTACCCAAGTAAAAAAGAAACTAGTAATAAAAACGATATAATGTTTTCGACTCCTATCATAAAACGTATTGCTAACATTGTGTGTCCCGCAGCCCCTACCAAGTTGACAGAAGTAATAGTAGACGACGATAAATTACATGAAATTGTTATTCATTGTAATCGGAGACTCGTATTTTAAATTAATTAAGGTGTAAATGATACTAATATATATGATGGGTTCTTGTACTCTCGCGTGCATATCACCAAAATAGATTATGAGATGAAACAAATTCCAAAATTGATTAATGGGAAAGCTATGAAGATTTTTGCAACACAGGGTTCAAAGGCTGGTATAAAACACATAATGACAAACCCCACACACTGGTAAGCAGTGGACTTATTCGGAAAGTAGGGGTATGTATGGTTAATTTGAGTGCTTGCACTCACATTTTTAAAAGTTACAATATAAAAATTTATGTACGAGTTGTACCCAAGTTTAAAAGGAACTAGTAGTAAAAAGAGTAAGAAAATGGAAGCTTTCCGTTTCGGCTTTGATTTTCCCATTCAGAAAAAGGCTGCAGCATCCGTTTTTAGGAGTTCTATTCCTAAAAAACCAGTTAGACCAAGACCTATAAGAAGATATAGGTACCGCGTTCCTCGTACAGTTATTGTTACGCCAGTCAAAAAGTTTGTAATGAAAACATTTACTCCCAAAACGTTTTCATTAGAATTAGATAATATGTTTGAAATTTTAGATGTGTAACAGAGTGCTTGCACTCAATTTTAAAAAACGTGGTACTAAAAATTTAATGTCTCGGTTGCACCCAAGTTTAAAACGAACTAGTAGTAAAAAGCAAACAAAAATGGTTAAGGTTCCCACTCCTATCTGGTCCGAATACAGAATCACTTTATGCCAATCGAACACTGTACTTGATTATTTATTTTCAAAAGGTTACTTTCCAACCGAAATGAACAATAAACATTTTATGTTTAATCCATTTCAAAACTACAAATCATCTGATCTTGAAATGAGTCATATCGGAATTTTACAAAATGAAAAACAAATAATTTACATCTCTGAAGATGGTTTTGATAAAATTAATCAAGCACTTTCTGGTGTAACAACTGATATGTTTGAATATGCGTTTTCAAACGAAAACAGAGGTAGAGACATGATCATCTTAAAAAGGGGTATCTGTATGTATATAAACACAAATGGTTTTAAACTTTGCGGAATTGAATTTAGTAAATTACATGGAGGTGAACAAATGTGTCGTCTTGACTTGTTCAAAATTCTTGATGATGAAAGAATAGGTTGGGTGCATATGGTTCCCGAGACGGTTCCCGAGACGGTTCCCGAGACGGTTCCCGAGACGGTTCCCGAAGTGGTTGATTTGACGTTTCGTGAAAACGTGTTAAATGCTGCACTTAAGAGAAACACGGTTAAAAATGTGGTAAACAACTTCAAGCAGACATATTATCAAGTCAGAGAAGATGTCAAACAAAATGAGATACGTAATGGTTGGCTCAACTAAAGTTTTTTAAAAACACAGTGTTCCAAAAAACGTGTCTAAAAAATATTGACGTTTAAAACGAACAGAGAGTAAAAAGTCTAGTCAAAATGGAAGCCGAAGCCTACAAGCTCTCCACCTCCAGTTTGAATGGTCGCCTTATCGCTCCGTATCAACGTGAAGGTGTTCTCTGGATGTTGAGTCGTGAGTTTCGTCAGACGATTCGCGGTGGATTCCTTTGTGATGAGATGGGTCTAGGTAAGACGGTTCAGATTATTGCGACTATGCTCGGTAATCCTAGTAAAAAGACACTTATCGTGGTTCCCAAGTCTATCGTCAATCAATGGTCGGAGGAAATCACCAAGTTTGCCCCGGGGCTCGTGGTTCATGTATTTGATGGTCCCGAACGAGAGATTACGCCAGAGATTTTTGCAGAGTCTGATGTAGTTATCGTACCTTACTCTGTCATGGTGGTCAAGAAGCAACCCAAGGGACACCCGACTGCTTTACATCAGTTTCAGTGGGGTAGAGTTGTACTTGACGAGGGGCATGAGATTCGGAGTAAAGCTTCCAAGATTCATGCGAGTATGAAGACTCTTCGTAGCAGTATTCGCTGGGTCATCTCTGGAACTCCAGTCTACAATTCTATGAATGACTTTGTGGCTCTGTGTGATTTCATCGGAATATCCAAGTCGGTGGTACAAGGAATGGTGGACAAGGTGCGTGAGACGTATGTTCTCCGGCGAACCAAGCAAGATGTGGCTAGGTTCAACGCCCGTTTGGAACTTCCACCTTGTGATTTCCAGAATGTGGAACTTGAGATGTATCCAGAAGAGTTCCAACTCTACAAGGAGGTTTACGAAAAGTCTCAGGATACTATTCGGGAACTCTTCAAAAGGGAGAATGTGGGTATGCACGCCATGCACATCCTTGAGTGTCTCCTTCGGACTAGACAGACTATGATTTGGCCTCAATTGTACATTGATGGCGTGGCTAAAAAGATGGATGAACTGTCCGAACCATGGGAAGGTAGGTCAAAGAAGATGGAGACACTCTTTGAACTTATAGAAAGTCATCCAACTGAAAAGAGTCTAGTGTTTTGTCAATTTGTGGAGGAGATGAATCACATTCAGGAGGAGTTGACTAAAAAAGGACAATTAGTATTTCGGATAGATGGTTCTGTTTCACAGGATGACCGTGTTAAACAATTGGAACAATTCAAAAAGAGTTCCAAGGGGTGTGTGTTTGTGATCCAAATCAAAGCCGGTGGTCAAGGGCTCAACATACAGGAGGCAACTCGGGTCTACATTACCTCACCGGCTTGGAATCCAGCGACTGAGATGCAGGCTATAGCTCGGAGTCATCGTACAGGACAGACACAAAAGGTGGTGGTCAGAAAGCTGGTCTACAAGTCGGGGGAATTGCCGAGTATTGAAGAGACGATGATGGAGTTACAGGGTCACAAGGCGCTAATTTGTTCGGAGGTGCTCAACGACCCTAGATTAGCGGAGCAAATTCCAAAGGGTAGTAGTGTAGGTATCCGTGATATTAAAAAGATTTTCCAAGTGTAATATAAATGACATTTCTTAAAACTGTTGGTTCCCGTGAAGAAGTTTTCAAGGGTATTGCCGAGAAAACGAGTTATGGTCAGGATGCCCTTTTCAAAAAGGATATAGTCCATCACCCAGGAGAGGGATACAAGAGCAAGTACAAGGTGGAGCATGTTCCCAAACAGCTCAAGGATTGGACCAAGGCGGTCAAAAAGGCTAAGAAGGATCTCGGGATAAAGAAGCCAAAGAAGGGTGAGGCTGCTGTTATGATAAAGGGTAAGCTCGCTAATAAGGCTCGGGAATACTTCAGTGCGTAAAAAAAATGTTAGGACATTATAAAATGAGCGCCAAACATTCCAGCACAAACTTTTTGAACAGCCTTAAGCGCCGCATCCACGTTGGTGAGCGCGGTGGGTACTTTGCCCACGATGCTCAGGGCAAGAAGGTGTACGGAGCTAAGGCTCTGTATCGCAAAGTTGGTTCAGGTGACGTGACCAAGATTATTAACCACGCCGCTGTTCCATCCCCCATCCGCCGCAAGGTGCGCTCCAACAAGGGCGTTGCCCGCGGTCCTCGTGAGGGAATGACTGCGAGCCCCAAGAAGAAGGCTGTTAAGCCAGCTGCCAAGAATGTGATGGTCTTCTCCCCAGGTGGCACCCTTTACAAGAGCCTCCGCTCAATGATGGCACTCAAGAAGCGCCCAGTCAAGTCACCAAAGAAGAAGGTGAAGAAGGTGTCTCTCCGCGGTCTCAAGAACAAGAACCCCTACAAAGTCCTCCGCGGTATGTAAATAGAGAAATAGTTTATAATTTATAAAAGTTAAAATGAATTCTTTCCAATTCATAGAAGAAAGCTTAGCAACATTATCTAAAATAGAAGCAGGACAAAAACTATGTATACGTGTGGGTAAGCTTTGTATTGATAAAAATCCCAATCGTATATATAGATGGTTTATGGGTGACAGTAAAACTTTAATTTATTTACATGTTGATTTACTTATTGAGATGGCAATTGCAATTAAATTACCACTTGATGTAAATTTGATTACAGCTATTGAAATCTATAAAAATACGTATAAAAACCGAACAGATGTACAAGAAAATTTTACCAAGTTACAGCAAAAAATTAGAAATTACTTAAACATTACAAGTACAAATTAATAAAAAAATGGTACCAATACTACACAAAGTTCCGTATGTATCAAAGAGTTTAAAATCAACACCACTCTGTCATCCGTGTAAATATTTTGATAATGGATCGTGCAAGTTGTTTTTTGCTATTAATTACACACATGAACGAGTGAAATATATCAAAGTGAGTGATGCACGTACAGATAATAGTTTATGTGGTCCCGACGGAAAATACTATACAGAAAAATAATGTCCTAAGTGTACCCACATGTAAAAGAAACTAATAATAAAAGAAAGATGCCTTTCATTCTTAATCTCGAAACTCGTCAAATTTCTGAGATTACAAATATTTGTGTTCCTAAAAATTGGTTATCAATACGAATGGATATGCAGAGGCTTGTAAATTTTCATCCTCATGCAATTGAGTGGGAGTACTTTCCATCACAGGGTCTTCTTGATAGACAGAACAATTTACTAATTGTTCAGACTCGTGATGAAGCATTTGATATAGAGTATTATACACGAGAAGGTACACTTATGTGGGAATACGGTCCTCCGAGTCCAATTATGTGGTGAGTGCTTTGCACTTTTTTAAAACATAGTACCAAAAAATAAATGTTTAAAAATTACCCAAATGTAAAATAAAATATTATTAAATGTCTCGTGAACTTGTTTCATATAATGATCTTGATCACATTCCGATTACCGATGAACAATATCATTCAAATCTTGTTCATCAGTATCCTCATCTTGATCCAACATTTTCATTGGATGAACTTGAATTCATCATTAAAGTCTTACAAGTCCCTTATGAACGTCGTTTAGCATTTTTTCAAGTGACAAGATGTCTCCCAGAACTTGCACAACAAATTATAATGTCTCATTTAATTTAATTTTAAAAAATGTCATGTTCAAAAAAATCTGTGTAAATTATTCCTAGGTTTTTATAAAAAAATATCAGTACATATTAAAATGAACTTTGTTATGTTTTTCTTCATGGTTGTACTTGCTTTTATTTTATCACCGGGAATCCTTGTCAGCCTTCCACCAGGAGGTAGCAAAAAGGTTGTGGCTCTGACTCACGCTATTGTTTTGGCTCTTATATGGGGTGTTACACACAAATTAGTGTGGAAGACTGTATCAAAGTAATTTCTTCGTACTCGTGTATCAGCCTTTTTTTACATATAGTATAATTAGGATTTGCTATACACCTCCTCCAACAAAATTGTATTTTACGAACCTTGATCCAAATTAATCTGTACTCTTCAATCATCTGTTTGAAAATTGGACTGTAGTGTATTCTACTAAAACAAGCATACACTGCGTTCATTACACAAAAATCAAAATGCGACAATATAGTTAATAATTGTGAATTGATACTAGCGATTATTGAGTGCTCTAGTATCAATTCTATACATTTAACTGATTTTGTTTTTATAGGTAATATTTCTTTACATATTACTTGAATTGCTTTTTCAGTTTTATCTGGTATTTCGGATAGTTCCATCCACTGTTCACTGTCAGAATTGTAAAGCATTTTTTCTAATATAATAGAATATTTTGACCATCTATTATCTATATAATCTATCCATTCGTACATTTTACTGTTTATTTATTATACAACTATAAACTCTAAATACATATACTCAGAAGAACACTCCATTCTATCAAAATCAACTATTTCATCATCAATCTGAAAAACATTTCGTTCTTGTACCAATTGGTCAACGTCAGAAAATGGAAACATACTTTTGACAAACTCTATTACATTTGGATCTTCATCGAGACGATCTGGATACCATTGTTTTAGAAAATTTGTTTTGGATATTTTTAGAGTTCCTTCTAGTATACACTCACCATGAGGATCATATTCATCTTCATACTCAATCGCCTTCCACTTGAAATGTTCGTTTTCGTCAAATTCAAATAAAAGATTCCAGGGACTTTTCATGTCATGAAATATTGGTACATCACAACTCTCAATAGTTGCTGTAAAGTCTACAAACTCATCTACTTCAAATCTTTCATCAAGTATTCTGGAATCTATGAAATCGTGAATCCACTGTACACTCATTCTTACTTGTTAATATGGGTTCTCAAACCCTTAATTAATATGTATCTACAAAAAAATGTCTAAAAAATACTAACGTTAAAAAATAAGTAATGGTAAACAAAGATGCGTGAGTACGTTAAGTCTCAGTTTGCAAGCTTTTTGAAACAAAACCCAGATGATGCTATGCCTTTCAATATGGAGAAGAGTGTGTTTAATTGGACTGTTCGTGAAACTCGATACAAGGGAGAGATTCCGTCGTGGGAAAATAGAATGTTTAGAGAACGTTACAAGTCTAAATTTCTAAATATTAAATACAACTTGGAGCACTCTGATCTTGTACAGCGTATACTTTCCAAAGAGGTTAAAACAAGTAGTATAGCAGGTCTGAGTGCAGTTGGTTTGAACCCAGTTGGTATTGCAGCTCAGACTATTCGCGAACGACATGAATTTCATGCCAGAAAGTTGATGTCTGCTAAAAATGAAAAAGAATTCGAAGGATTATTTACATGTGGTAAGTGCAAATCTAAGAGGACAACATATTATCAGATGCAGACTAGAAGTGCAGATGAACCCATGACGACATTTGTCACGTGTCTAAACTGTAACAAACGCTGGAAGTGCTGATTGCTCGTTTTTAAAAAAGCAGTACCAAAAAATAAATGTTTAAAAATTACTTATGTTTAAAATAAAATATTGATAAAGAATGACTCGTTGTTCTTACAAAACGCGAGAGGGTCGTGTTTGTAAGAATAAGACATGTAATGGTCTCGAGGTTTGTAACGTTCACTCTCGTGAATGTCCAATTTGTTTTGACAAGACTTCATCTGGTGAAGAAGTCTGTACACTGATTTGCGGACATGCATATCATACATGCTGTATTTACCCATGGTTTCAACACGACCATAGATGTCCGGTTTGTCGTACATCGGTTCGACGCCCTAAAATTACAATAGATATTGATGTCACTATTCAAATGACACCTCGTTTGAATACTGATATACGGAATATACTAAATACTCTATATGACAACGACCAGCTCCCTGATGGCATGATGCGGCTGTTCCAGACGGATGGTAGAATAGTGCTTTCTAGTAATAATGGTGTAGAAATTACAACTTTAGAAACTATTTAAAAAAATTATTACTTGTATTTACAAATGCTCATTGATGTTGAGACTACATCTGGCACGTCCCTCGCAAAGATTATCCAAGAAAAGAAGAATACATATATAGTTAGTTATATGAGTTACAAGAAAAAAGGGTTGTACGATTATGAAGAACCGTGTGAAATCGAAAAGGAATGTGTTAGTGGATACTACAATACCGACGATACCGAGTCTGCCGCTGGGTTTATAAAAGTGGAAGGTGGTTACAACTTACTGGATGATTCAGATGATGATTATGAACCATCCGAGACATCTGAATCAGAATCTGACTCTGAATTATCACTTGTAGATGAAAATGAAGAAACTGGATAAACGTGAGAAAGAAACTCTTCTATAGCAAAGTAAAGATCCTTGAGAAATACACTAAACATATTAAGTATTGTATTGTTTTTATGCTTTAAACCCCGATTTTACAACAAGTCGTATAATCATAATTGTAAAGAATAGTGTAATAAGTGTCTCTACAATGTTAAGAAACTGAATAAATCCACCATCCATGGAAACTTTCTTCTGAATGACAAGAGATGCAGTCACCAGGTTTACTAAAAGTTTTATAACGAGATAAATCACATATGCTGATAATAATCCAACTTTCATTTAATAGTATTCTGAGAAAAAAAGTTTAAAGAGTTTAGATGTTTTATCAGTAAATGGAATTTCATGTTCCAGCGACTGATATTCAATTATCTAATCAAGTGTACGCACATTTATCGGATCACACTGAAGATGTTGATATGAGCGAGTTTTTGGTGAGTATTCCTAAAAAGTACCGGTTTGCTGGGTACATTGGTTGCATAGATTTTCTGTTTGAAGAAGTTATAAGATTAAAAACAGAACTTGAAAAGATTAAGAAACAAAAAAGATCGTGGTTTTTTTAAATTTGTGTGTAAAAATTATTCACGTTAAATATAAACTAATGATAAAGTAAAAGATGGAGTATGATGAATATGATCCTACTCCTAAAATACGCCCATCTGTAAAAAGACGTTCCTCTGAGTACATTCCTCACTCTGACGAACTTCCGGAACCACTTGCTAAACTGCTGGAGAATAAAGTAACACAAAGTTCTTCGTACAAGTTTACTCCTATTCAAAACATTGAAGGGTACATATATAGTATAGGTTTAAAAGGTGAAAAGGCGGATGAATTGCGTCGTTTACACTTTATTGAACCTGAAGTTTTTACTGAAAAGACTGAAAAGACTGAAAAACTCGTGGTTCCAGATGATATTTTACACGTGTTTTCCAATATGAAGATTCTTAAAAATGGAACTGTGCGTATAAAATTTACAGTTCCTATGGAGCCTGTGTGGGAGTATCAAAAAAAGGGTAAAACAGCTCCAATTGATGTACGAATTCGAGCAGCAAAGGGGTTTGGATATCCAGATTATATACTAGAAAGGATGCTTGTACGTGATGATTATATGAAAAAAAATAGTAAAAAACTTGATGAATTTATAGATAATATATTTGGTAAAACTACTAATAGCAAGCCAAGTAAACCAAAGCATAAAAGTAATCAAGAGGCACTTACTTCAAAATTTAGGAAAAGTAAACTTAAGCGTTCTCAGATGTAATAATTTAAAAAAACTTGTCACAAAAAAAGTGTCTTAAACGTATACACGTTTAAAATAAATATATAATAAAGAAAGAATGGCTCTTTATGAAAGTTTCATACTCGATGTTCTCAAGTATATTGCAGATGATTATAATCTAAATTTTAAAGAATTGTCATCAAAGTACACACAGTCACCATTTGAACCGATTTCATTGTCAAAAATGAAAAAGTCTGACCTCGTGTCTGAGTGTATGCATCACGGTGTAAATTCAGAAGGTTCAGTAGTTGAATTGAAGGCGCGTATAAAAAAATCGAGAACCGACTCGGGTATAAAAACTTCACGAGGAAATAAAAAGAAGAAGATTACAAAAAAGGTGATTCCAGTTCACAATCATCCTTTGGGTGAATCAGTTGTTATAAATTGTTTGTTGTGTCAGAGTCATGGCAATATATTTAATAAAGAAGATGTAGAGTATGAAATGTGTGAACGCCTATAGTATTTTTAAAAAAATAGTAACCAAAAAAATTGTATCAAATGTATTCAAATATGTTTCTTAAGAAATATGACAAAACCAAACATAACATCTATTATCAATGGAATCCATATAAGATCTTTACGCCCCTGAAATGCATAAATAGCTGCCGCTAGATAAAGAAGACCAATTATAAGACGATAGTTAGCCCACCATGTGACACCTCCAGCTTCTGGGGCCATTGTACGACCATTTGTAAAATACAAGTACAGAAAACTGAATGACATCATGAGTAAGATTGTGGCAAAAATACCCAAATATCTCGCTGGAATTTTTGTACTAACCCAAGCCAAGAAGAGTCTCATAGGAATACATGCAAACATAAATAAAGCTACAGAGTTCATTTATATAAACAAGTAAAATGTTACCAGGTAAATTTCCATTCATGAATGAACCTTATAAATCTGGTCTCGAGATTACATTTCAGGCTGTTACCAATTGCAAGGCGTGGGATTATCTCAGATACAATGATCCAGATCCTAGTAAAGGGTTCAAGTGGACACTCGACGAAACCATCAACGCAATAAGTGAAGAATGTGAACGTCTAGGAGCTGGACATTCAGGTTGTTCTTTTGCTCTTTGTATGCGAACCATGCAGTTAATTGTTAAACATGGATGGGATGAATACAGAGAAAATATTAGTACATATAAATGATTGATCAATTGCAAATTTGGAATGATTGCGTGGCTGCAGCCAAGAAAAAATTAAAAAGTAATTCAAGCGGGTATCAAATTATCAAAGGTAATGTTCTCAAAGAAGCACAGAGGTCTTATTGTGCTATTATGATCTCTTTATCCGGTTAAGAGCGTAAAGTAGACGCACTTGTGCTTTGGCTTTTTTTAGTGTTGTACCCTTGGCAACAATTTTACCAGTGTTCATCTGTCTGACTCGGTACTTTTCTTTACCAGGGAGTTTACGTATAGAATAGGGCATTTATATTAACATCAGAAATAAAATGATTACATTTTGGGAGAAAATTGACAGCCGGTAATCTTTGTAACTTCCTCTTCGCCGTCGTCACCATCTTGTTCAGAAAAGCTAAACCCGTGGAGACGTTGTGGTTCATAAATCTTCATCTGCTCAATCGTCCACGTTATTCCAAATCTCTTATTGAAAAAATAAATATTTCCAAACTGAACAAATGCAGCTCCAGAGTATCTCTTGTAGAGACCTTCAGATAGTTCATCTGTAAGTTCGGCGTCATTCACGTCAAAAAATTGCGTCTTGTCAGATACTTTAACTCGAAACTTGGGATCATGATTTTGGGAAAACTTGATGTTTGAATTGAACACTGCAAGTAACTCATCTCGAGACATTTTGGAACCAAAAATCTTGTCGCTGTTAGTCTCCACGTGGTCAATCACCTTGTTTTCAATCATTTGGAGAAAATCATAAAACTTGTTTACATATCCATCCGTCTGATCCCAGCCCTTCATGGAAAAGTCAATATTGTACTTGGTCTGTCCGTATGGAGGGGTAAATCCAGACACCCCAAATGGCATGTACATTCGAGGAATCTGAAAATGGAGTGGTTCTACGCGAATGGAGCGATTTGTGTACGTATCAAAAACAATGTCATTAGGGGTAACACTGGTGAACCTCATCTTTCTTATTACAATTATGTGTGAAAACTTTAAGCTTTGCATTTGTTGAGAAAGTCGCTCCTGATTATAACTGGACCGGCAAGTTCAAGCTTGCGATCAGGCTGAAGATAGTATGTGTTGACCCAATACGGTCCCATATATCCAGCCGGCGTAATTGGAGCGTATGAACCAATAAAGCATTCGGGTGCTTTGCATTTTGGTTGGTACTGGTAGGGTTGAGGACCCATAATGGCGGGTGTTGAATATATAGTTTGAAAATCAGCGCCGATAAGCATTTATAATACTCTACTTTTTTTTTCAAAGAGAATAATAACAAATGACTTCCATTCTACAGACTATACAACAAACACCTACTCCGCTTGGCAATCTTTTTTTTTCAGATTTTAATTATGCAAAAATACAGAATGACATCAGAATAAAATTCAAAAATACCACCGGTATCTCAATTGACAACCAAGACAGAAGTGATGTTATGACTCTCATGCGTATGGTCTACATTGACAATTCGTTTGACCCATATGGAAATCTACCCGAACAAGTTAAACTCATGAATGAAATTGTTATCAAAACTGCCATTGGACAAATTGGTACAGGCATTTCGCAGTATATTGGTTACATTCGGGATATTAGCACTCCACTCGTTCCAGAACCTCGACCTATTAACACAAGCTTGTACGGTGAGAAGATGTAACTGTGCTTGCACATCGGGACTTAAAAAATTGAATTACTATTTGAATAAGATGAATTTAAATGCGTACCGTGATACAACAAAAGAAATGTGCATGACAAAGGGCTGGGACCGCGCCCCTGTAAATACCGTATGGTTACTGTTGACCGAGGAAATTGGAGAACTTGCTTCAGCAATTAGACAGTACACAAAGATTTATAGAAAGCAAAATCTACAAAAGGAGAGAGGTACAGATGTACAAATGGAGATGGGTGATGTATTTAGTTATTTGTTCCAACTTGCATCAATGTTGGATGTAGATTTAGATGAGATGTGGCTAAAACATCAGACAAAATTTTTGGATAAGAATTATAATCTGACTAGTAATTAACTATGAGTGCACTTATGCTTTCAGACGAAAATGCATTGAATCAAGTTAATCCTTTTGTTGTTGGAGGTCCAGGCGCGTGGAGGAAACCATTTGGATTTGCTCCAGCTGCTCCAAATAAAGACAATATTACATGTGATGCATATGGTTGTTCTGTGAAAACTCAACCAGGCTATACATGGGAACCAAAAAGCGAGAAACCAGAGTGTTTAGCTGGTATTTTTGCGCATGATAATAGTAATCTAGGTCTTTATCAAGGATGTATACCACCTAAAAACCCTGTGAGTTGTCCACTTTATCGAGCAGCCGAACCAACCCAAGAGTTTCTTCCAGATTTATATACGTTGATACCGTATAAAGATCCGAGTCCTGTTCCAGTTTCAATTACACGAGAAAATATACAATTTAATTTACCTATTATTTTGATTGTTGTATTACTTGCTATACTTTTAATGAGCACAGTGCGTTGAAATACCTCTCGAGTCGCCTCTCATTTCTAGAAGTTGAAATAACATATAGACTTGTTTTTGATACAATATCCTCTAATAGATCACATTGCCAACGACACCTCTTATTTATAATGGGTGGTATAAAAGTAGGGTCTAGAATACAAATTGCATTGAGAAGATTAATCCTATACATACCAGGTGAATCTAGAATACGATCAAGCTCAATTTTAGCCAATTTACGATGTACATCAAGGTTTTTAGTCACCATTGTGTTTAAAAAGTTTGAATATTCGACATTGTCTTCATTGTAAAATTTCAGTTCTACCCAATTTCCAGCTGGCTTGGTGTATACATAATCAGTCTTGGTACGGTACCCCACACCGTGTATATACTTTTTGTATGTAATTTCAATACAGTCAACATTTGAGTCATTTGAAAGCAGGGAAATAGAGTGTTTCGCTTGTACGAGAGTGTTCATTCTTATTACAAGTAAAACGTATTATTTCTCTAATTTATAAAATTGATGTATACTAAATGAATACCAATGCTGAAATTAATAAAATTATAACCATTTTTGGCCCACATGCTTTCAGAAAAAGAAAACCCGGAGAATCCATGAAACTAACTTTGTCATCCAAGTTTAGCCCTAGTCCTAGTCAGCGTAAAGCAAAAACACAAAAGAATATTGAAAATCTTATAAGTAAACATTTAAAACTTGTTCGCGAAGATGCTAAAGTAGGTGCTATATTATTTAAACGAAACATGAAAAAACATTTAAAAAAATAATTAGTTTAATAATAAATGGAAGATGGATATGTTAAACTCGTTGATACCATGCCGCGAGAAAATCTTGATTCTGCCATTGTACAAGCTGCAAGAGTTTCTTACTCGGGAACTGGAACCAAAACAACCAGAACCGATGAAGGTCTCATCAGATATCTCATGCGACACTATCACAACACCCCGTTTGAAATGGTTGAGTTTAAATTCTACATCAAAATGCCTATATTCGTGGCTCGTCAGCACTTTCGGCATCGCACCGCGAGCATCAATGAGTTATCCGCCAGGTACTCGGAAGTTCCCGCAGACTTTTTCGTACCCGAAAAATATCGTGAACAATCAAACGTCAATAAACAATGTTCAGGTGGACCGATAGACTTGGACGTTAGTCCCCAAAAAGAGTCTTGTGAACTTGCGTTTAGTACTTATAAACAGCTTCTCAGTGACGGGTGTACACGCGAGTTGGCAAGGTGTCACCTTCCTCAATCGACATATACTGAATTTTTTTGGAAAATTAACTTGCACAATTTGATGCATTACCTCCGACTCAGAATGGCTCCAGATGCCCAAAAGGAAATTCAGGAATATGCAGTTGCAATTTACAATTGTATAGAACCACTGCTTCCAGTCACGATGAAGGCGTTTAATGATTTTAGAGTCAATTCAATATCACTATCGGGACCGGAGATTGAGTCTATAAAATCAGGTGTTCCACTAACAAATAAGGGGGAACAAAGAGAACTTGATGAAAAAAAGAAACTTCTCGGAATTTAAAGACTTGTAGAACGTTAATGTAATGATAAAAAAAGCTGTTGTAATGTATATTTTTTGGATTTTTTCACATTATATTTCTTCACATTTATATGTAAAATTATGTACACCCTTGACAATTGAAGGGTTCTTTTTGTCACCTTTATATGCATGTACACCGCATTGTAAAGCTCTACAATGGATTGCACAAACTGGTTCAAATAGTATTAATGCAATGTGGGTTATAATAGGTTCGGTTTGTGTTGATAATTTACGCAGCTGACATACTGCGTTCTCGTTCAAAAGATGTAAAGACTACCTCTTGTGTTTCACCTGTTCTTTTTCTCTCAAGAGCATGTGATGCGCTTCTAAAAGCTGATACCACATTTTTAGTATCAAATGTAAGAGCACTCGATTCTGGTATTCCAATTTCTCCCGCCGATTCAATAGCATCTTGATTCGCCGCTAGAAATACAAATGTCCAATTCATCTTCTTCTTTTCTTCAATCAAATCATTAATGTGCAACTTGGTGTACTTTTTACTCGAGTTTTCAAACCCATCAGTCAGTATAACAATTGATGGAACTTCCCCATTTGGTACAGATTTTATGGTATGACCAATGGCGTCAAGGAGTGCTGTACCACCGCGTGGTACAAATGTAGTCTTGTTAAGTGGTTCAATGTCGCAAACCTTTTTGGTGTACAAGTGTGTAATCTCATTGTCAAAAAGAGTGATACTAAGCATTGTTTCCGGATTCTGCTCCTTCAAAAATGTATTGAAACCTCCAATTGTATCATCAACGCAGTTTGCCATTGAACCAGAACGATCGATGAGACAGTAGATTGACATTTTTCTCTACATTATATGATATTTATTTCTTTATTTTACCCCAGTAGACCCAAATCCACCATGTCCTCGTTCAGTTTCATCAAGTTTATCAACAACAACTCTAATTATAGGCGTTTCATACTTTTCGCATATAAGCTGAGCAATACGATCGCCTTTTTGTATATAAAAGATTTCATTGGAAAGATTGAATAATAAAACTTTTATTTCTCCGCGATAATCTTGATCAATTACACCAGCCCCAACATGTATTCCATTTTTGACAGCCAGTCCAGAACGAGGAGCAATCCTACCATACACCCCAAACGGAAGTTTAATAGAAATCCCTGTTGATACAAGTTTTCTAGAATTAGGCAAAATTTCCATAGAATCAACGCTATAAATATCAAACCCAGCTGCGCTGTTAGAACCAAGAGTTGGAACTCTTGCATCGTTTGACAATAATTGAACATCCATTATTAATACATAATTTGTAAGCTTTAATTTCAATCTGGTATCCAAGTTGCGTAACCTCCAAGTTCTTCAGATGGCTCCCATGTTGTTTCAATTGGTTTGTAAATTGTTTCTGAAACCCCGCGAGAAATGTTTGAACATTCCAAAAGATTTTCCAAAATGTTTTGTGGTTTAGGATTTTTAAAGTGACGAAAAAGTATTTGACCAATTTCAGCAGCTGTCAATTTTTCATTTGGTAATTTTTGTACAAGTTCTTCGGGAAACTTTCTTCCAAAAAAGCATTGATACATTTCTATGATGAGTTCTTTTTTGGCGTATCCAAAGTTGACCGAAACATCAATACGTCCCGGGCGTACCAGAGCCTTGTCAAGTATCTCCGGTCTATTACTTGTCATGATAACAATTCGCCCTGGGGACTCGAGTGTTCCATCTAGTACGGTGAGAATCTCTCCGAGTGTGAGTTCATCTGGAATTGGTTCCTCTCTGACTTCCCCATCCACGCGTTGTTTCACAATGTTACTGATTGCGTCAATTTCCTCAAGAACATATATGCGATTTTCGAGTGGAATTGTCAATACATCAAAATTGCTCATGGTTGAATCAGTGTAAACTGTAATTTTATCACTGAAGAATAGATTTTTCAATTGAGTTGCAGTTGAAATGTTTGCAAAGTTTACATTGATAATGTGTCTCTTTGTCAAGTTTGCAATGGCTCGAATTATAGATGTTTTACCAGAACCAGGAACTCCTGACAACAAGAGACCCAGTTGGTATGGAATACCCCTCGAGTCGTACCACTCGCGATTATTCAAGAAAAAGTTGACACGTTCTTCAACTTCACGAACCTCATCTCCAAATATATTTACAAATGATTTGTTAGAATAAAAGGGACTCTTGATAAAGTTGAGTTGTCTCGGAGCGGTTGCAATCTTCATGACTCGGTGTGTGGCTCGAGACTTTTCAGAGTCGTCGCCGACGGAAAGTGAACCTCTTGGATCTGTCTGGTCAACACGATTCTTGTGGTCAAAAAAATACAAATTGTCACCAAGTGCATTCTTTACTTGCTCCTTGTACAGAATGTACATGTGTTTGGCCCACTTGGTAATTTCACACGAGGAAAGTGTATTTGACATGAGTATCATAGTTATAGCCGTAACCATACCAGTCTCAGGATCCTTATCAATTGTTTCCACCTTGGCAAATATGTCCCTTGTAATTTGAAAAGGTTTATCAAGATAGTTGATAAGTGTTTGAGTATTTTCAATAACTTGCAATTTTGGGATGTTGTCTAATTTTGAAATTATATTTAAAATTGCATCAACCATAAGATTTGTTTCTTGAAAACTTTCAAGTGTTGTCTTCCAATCCCTCTTCATAAAGACTTGATTAAAATTGTGCCTCTTATCCAATAATACGGAATCTTGTACAAGTGGAGTTTGTTTCTCATCAATCTTTTCCGAAATTTTTTTATTAAATCTACTCTTTAAAAAATTTAAAAGTGAACCGATATGTTTAATACTTTCATCCAAAATACTTAATGCAATAAGATACTTTATTGTTTTACCAACATTTGAACCATCTGGTTTTGAAATGAATTGAAGTTTTATTAGTTCTTTAACATCCATTACGTTATCTGTTTCTAGAAACTTTAATATTGATTAATATAAACCGGTGTTACTTGGTGAAAATATTTCGTTCCAGTCTGTATCAATTGACATCATGATTTGTGTAATATTAGCCCTTTTGTTACTTTGTAACATTTCATACACCTGTTGAAGTTTTGTCTTTTGAATCTTTCTACACATTGGACATGTATTGTTTCCAGAATTGTACCACTTTGTTATACAATCCTTGTGAAACACGTGATGACATAATGTTTCACAAAGATTGTTATGTACATCTGTTAGACAAATAGAACACTCCATTTAGTAAACAATGTTTAAAAATTTTATGTACACTTTAAATTTTAATATCAGAGTAATATAAATGGCTGATAACGATGATAAATTATCATTTTGGGAAACTCCACTTGGAATTATTGTTATAGTATTAATTGTTATTCTAGGTATTGGTATACTAGGTGCTATTTTTGTTGATAGTTCTACAAAATCTTATCGTAAAAATTTGTCTAATAATAATTATTTACGTCGTGGAGAATTTCCACCGAGTTTAGCAGGGTATATATAGTTGGTTACGGTCTTGAAATACTTTTTAATTAAAAAGTAAAATTGTACTACTAGTAAGAATGAAGCCTTTTTTAAAATGGGTGGGTGGAAAAACACAAATTATTGACAAAATTATTGAACAAGTACCAAATGATATAATAAATTATTATGAACCATTTCTTGGTGGTGGAAGTGTTTTACTTGCAGTACTTTCCAGTGGTAAAGTAAGTGGAAATATAATAGCCAGTGATTTAAATGTACATCTTATAAACTTGTATAGAGACATCCAAGTCGAACCAGATGTTTTTATAAAAAATATTTCAAGTTTGGTTGATACATTTAAAAAACTTCCTAATAAACCTGGTGGTGAATTAAATCCTAACACCTTAGAAGATTGTGATACACAAGAATCATATTATTATTGGATTCGTAAACAATTCAATTCGAGTACAGAAAATAAATCTGCAATGTTTTTATTTTTAAATAAAACATGTTTTCGAGGTGTATATCGTGAAGGGCCCAATGGATTTAATGTTCCATTTGGTCACAATAAAAATCCAGAAATTTTTAACGAAGAACATATACAAACTATTTCTAAACTTGTCAAACATGTTAAATTTGTATCATGTTCATTTACAGAATCACTGAAACAAGCAAAAAAAGGTGATTTTGTATATCTTGACCCACCATATGCACCCTCTACAATTACTTCATTTGTCGGATACACGTCAAAAGGGTTTTCCGGTGAAGACCATCAACAATTGTTTGAACAATGTAAAAAGTTGAAGTCAAAATGGCTTATGAGTAATGCTCATGTACCACTTGTTACACAAACATTTGAGGAGTATCCAATCAAGGTGTTGTCGTGTCGCCGGACAATAAATTCAAAAAATCCTGAATCTCGGGCGAATGAAGTCCTTGTACAAAGTCTGTAAATGCATAATATTCCATTTTATGTTCTCTATAAAAATCTAAAAATTTACGTTTTATCTCTGTACATTTTTCACCTGGTAAAATACCATATTGTTCTCTACATGATTTCTCAGCTCCACCAATGCATATTATTTTGAGCGGTTTTTTATAAAGTTCTGGAATTTCTGAATATTTAAATGGAACTCCAAGAATCTTTTCACCGGCTGTACCCTCTGTGTAATATGTTTCAGTCTTGACTTCTAACATGTAATCATCAGTTTCAAAATCAGGTTTATAATGATTCATCTTTACAGGTTTTTTAATTAATTTACCAGATAGACTAAAAACTTCTTTACAAATTTCTTCACCAAATTGCCCAGTCCATTGATTGTTTATTTTCAAATCTGGTCTCTTAAGTTTTAACATTTCAACACCCCATTTGTCTTCTAATATTTTAAAATTTTTTGTGTCTAAAGTCTTATTTTTACTTGTAAAACACGGTAAAAATCCAAGGTCTCCTTTCAACCATCTAATAACATTGGGTTGTTTAATTAACATGTAATTATCTGACAAATTTTCACCGTCTTGAAAATATTTCACCTGTAATTCTTTGAAATCAAGATTATAATCAACCGAAATCTTTTGAATAATACTCTTGATAAATTCATGTGTAAAATTATTCATTGCTTTTATTAAATACATGACACGTTTTTAAGTCACCGACAAGCTATTTAAACGTAATAATATAAATATAATAAATGCTCGTTAAACTTGATTTCAAAGATGTTCACATTGACTTGCAAAAAAATGTTGAATTTATTAGAGTTGGTACCCATCATAATACTTCTCTCAGTTAATTATAATGTTTTTAAAACCATATATAATTGTAAATTCATCAAATGAAATGGTTCATGTCAATCTTTTTCAAATAAAAACAAGAATCGATGTAAAAGAAAAAGAAAAAGAAGCATGAATCCAGAACAACAACTTGCACTTGAAGATGTTTCCAAGGGTCACAATATTTTCATAACAGGTGGAGCCGGTGTAGGTAAGAGTTATCTTGTAAATGAAATTGTAAAGAGTACGAATAAGAAAATAGGAGTATGTGCCATGACTGGTTGTGCCGCACTACTTATAAATGGAGCCACGCTTCATTCATATTTAGCAATTGGTCTAGCAACTGAACCAGCAAAAGTTTTAGCAAACAAGGTTCGAAAGTTTGTTACAATTGTTCAGAGAATTTTGGATCTTGATATTCTCTTGATAGATGAAGTTTCAATGTTGAACGATGAACTTTTTGAAAAGGTGTATGAATTTTTACAACTTGTTAGAAAGAATGATAAACCCTTTGGAGGGGTCCAGATGGTTTTTGTGGGTGACCCTTTCCAATTGGCTCCAGTTGATGGTAATTATTGTTTTACATCCAAGTTGTGGAAGAATATCAAGATTCATACATTGACACAAAATATGAGACAAGCTGGAGACCAAGATTTTAAAGATCTCTTGGACCGTGTTCGGTGGGGAAAGTGTTCTACAGATGACCTTGATACTTTACAGAAATTGAAGACGACAACTTTTCCAGATGGTATCATTCCAACTCGTTTGTATTCAAAAAACATAAATGTTGACGCAATTAATCAATCTGAACTGAACAAGTTATCAAGTGAAACAAGAGAGTATCTCGCGGGACACTTGAATGAATCTTCTAAAAAGTGGGCAACAAGTAATAAGATTCCCGAAAAAAGTTTATTCAAAGTTGGAGCCCAAGTTATGTGCACAAGAAATATTCCAACACTCGGACTTGTAAATGGTTCGCGTGGTGTCGTGACATCATTAGATTCAGATGCAGTTGTTATACGTCTCTTGAATGGAGAAAATGTACGACTCGCGTATATAACCGTTATACCATTCGACAATCCCTATATTTCTGTTCAGTTTTTACCTCTCAAACTAGCGTGGGCAATTACTATTCATTCTTCACAAGGTATGACAATAGACGCTCTTGAAGTTGATTTAGGAAGGGACATCTTTGCGTGTGGTCAGGCGTATACAGGTTTGTCTCGCGCCAAAAGTCTCTCAACTGTTCGAGTGACAAGTGTTCTTGCAAGTTCCTTTGTTACAAGTCCAATTATTAAAAAGTTATTCATGACAGAATCCAAAATATGTGTATGAGACGTCATCAAGTTAAAAATCAATTACTAGTAAAAATGTCAGTTATAAGAGCCCTTAACTCTATATCTACTAACTTTCGTGTAGTTATACTTGAAAAAAACAATCAATTAGCACTTTTTGTTAAGCAGTTACCACATGGTAAATACAGTGCTTCAACATATGGCTTTTATCATGAGTTTGATTCTAAACAAGATATGATGAGGTACTTTTTGAATAAAAAGATTGTAAAGATTGTTCATGAATATCATTCTATTTGGAATCATATGGATAAATATATACTTGCAATTCAAAGACGATGGAAATCAAGTTGATTTTTTAAAACTTCCTAGTATCAAAAACATGTTTCAAAGTTACTCATGTAGAAAAGTAAGTAATGGTAAATGTCTGTCCTCTTTCCACAACCCAAAAAACGTGTGTCAAACTTACTCAAACAAAAAATAAAGTATAAGTAAAAAGAGCGAGCGACACATGGCTCTCTTTGCTGCTATTGGCGATCGTTTCGTGGCTAAGATTCTCCG
>Ga0114963_10000701_pt1 | contig 22698 bp, 19 predicted proteins | sample C_131016_EF_Meta_FD_87019 | JGI IMG/M metagenome (GOLD analysis project Ga0114963, IMG submission 87019) | Freshwater microbial communities from Lake Croche, Canada to study carbon cycling - C_131016_EF_MetaG | ecosystem: Environmental > Aquatic > Freshwater > Lake | place: Lake Croche, Canada...
AGTCCTTATTTCGTTACCGATCCCGCGCGGATGGAAGCGATTTATGATAAACCAGCGATTGTTTTAACCGATAAAAAACTTAGCTCGACGCAAGATTTTCTACCACTACTTGAAAAACTTGCTCAAGCCGGCAAGAAGGATCTCGTTCTAATTGCAGACGATGTTGACGGGGAAGCGCTGACGACACTTGTTTTAAATAAACTTAAAGGAGTGTTCAATACTGTAGCTATCAAGGCTCCCGCTTTTGGAGATCGCCGCAAGGATATTCTGCAAGACATCGCTATCCTAACCGGTGCACAAATTATTAGTGGCGACCAAGGTGATGATTTCGAAAGTGTGGATCTTTCTTTCGTGGGCACAGCGCGAAAAGTCATTGTAACTAATGACCAAACGACCATTATCGAAGGCAGTGGAAATCCAGTTGAAATTACTGCTCGTATAAAGCAGATTAAGACGCAGGCTGAATCAGTTACTTCAGATTATGAAAAAGATAATTTAGAAAAAAGACGAGCTGCACTGGCTGGAAAAGTAGCGGTTATTAAAGTTGGTGGTGCAACTGAAACTGAAATAGAGGAGAAGAAGTATCGAGTAGATGATGCAGTCGCTGCCGTTAAGGCAGCACTCAGCGAAGGAATTGTTCCTGGTGGTGGAGTAAGCCTTATAAACTTGTCCGAATCGATCATAATCTCAGGAGACGATACTCTTAAGGCGGGTGGTCAATTGCTGAAAAATGCGCTTGAACAGCCGTTTCGGGTACTTCTTAGTAATGCCGGCCTTAACCCAGATGAATGGTTGCCAAAGATTCGATCAGGAAAAGTTGGCCAGGGCGTTAACGTTAATAGTGCAACTGGACTCGTTGATTTGAAGAAAGAGGGGATTATTGATCCAGCTCGAGTGACCAAAGAAGCGCTACAAAATGCGGCATCAATCGCAGGTACTGCGATGACTATGGGTGCACTTGTAGTTGATGTTCCCGAAAAAACAAATGCAACTTCTGACATGAGTGGCATGGGAATGATGTAGCAAAAGCAAGAACAATAAAAAAGGACTCCACATGGAGTCCTTTTTAAAAAGCATATATCTCTATTTGTTTTGCATGAAGTAGTTGATCTCATTAATTACATCAAGAAGTGCTTGGGCACGTGAATTCTCTTCAGTAATTTCATGAGCAGCTTTATAGGCCATCGGTACTAGTGCTTGATCATCAGACGCTTGAATCATCATCATTAGTGTTTTGAATTTTTCTTCTGGGGGCAAATTGAGCTGTCCAACTAAAGGAGATAACTCTTTTAGGGCTTCTTTCTTGATATCTAGAAGTTCTTTATCTACTCCAGGAGCTTCCGTAGTACTTTCAGGATTTTTAAAAACAGGAGTTCCGTCATCACTGATTGATGGCGCTGCCAACGACTCAACGTTATCATTTGCAACTGGCTGTGCGTATTGCGGTGTAGTTGGCATTACAGAAGGCTCTGGTGGCATAACTGTTTGTCCGACAGTGCTGACTGCTGGTTGATTAGTTTGTGCCGGCATTACCGTTCCGGGTTGTTGAGCCATAGTTTGGCCAGTTGTTTGATCGAACATGCCACCCCCATTACTATTTTTATTGGTTGATTCTACAATAACATAAGCGTATTCAATAAATAAAGCTTTAAGCTTTTTATTTTGGTACTATAAAATGCATACAGTTGAATCCATAAAAAGTGAGGGACCCTATGTTAGATGATGTTGTAGTGATTCATGAACGAGATGCGCAAGATGCGCTTGGAATTGCCGAAAAGCAATGGCAGCAACTTTTAGTAGACTTCTCAATCCAAAAAATGAGCCAAAAGCCTGCGAATATTGTATTTGCTGGTATGGGCGGCTCTGCCCTCGGAGCCCTGCTTGCATCTACCTGGCCGAGCTTTGCTGTTCCCTTTGAAATCGTCAGAAACTATTCAATTCCTAAATATGTCAGCAGCACTACCTTATTTATTGCATCAAGTTATTCGGGAAATACAGAGGAAACGCTTTCTGCCCTTGAGCAGGCAGAAAAAACTGGCGCACAGATTGTGGTTATAGCTGGAGGTGGAAAACTAGTAGAGGTCGCCCGTGAAAAAAATTATCCGGCTATAGTATTACCAGAAGTGACGCAACCAAGATATGGGGTTTTGTATAGCTTTAAAGCATTTTTAAATGTGCTTGTTGCCGCGCAACTACTTGATGAATTGCAAATGAAAACGGAAGTGCAAAAAGCAAGTGATTTTCTTAAGTCACAAACAAGCCTCTGGGCGCCAACCATTGAAACCGCTAAAAATCAGGCAAAGAAACTGGCCCTTGATCTTGTCGGCAAATCGATCGTAATCTACGGGGGGCCACTTACGTATCCTGCTGCATACAAATGGAAGATTAGTTTTAATGAAAATGCTAAAAATATCGCCTGGGTTAATCAATTCCCTGAATTTAACCATAATGAATTCCTCGGATGGACCAGCCATCCACTAGACAAGCCGTATGCAGTTGTCGACTTGCGCTCATCATTTGAACACCTGCAAATACAAAAACGTTTTGAAGTAAGCGCAAAGTTACTCAGTGGCAAACGACCAGCAACTCACACTGTGCAAGCAGAAGGTGAATCCATGCTAGAGCAATTATTGTGGCTTGTAGCAATGGGGGATTTTGTCAGTCTCTACCTCGCACTCTTGAATGGCCTTAATCCGACGCCCGTTGATTTAATCGAAAAATTCAAAAAAGAACTCATATAATTTTTATTTATTAGTCCAGCTTCGTTATACTAAGAACCAATTGGTATCTGGAGGGGTCGCCTAGTGGCCTATGGCGCTCGCTTGGAAAGCGGGTTGGGGCGTGAGTCCCTCGAGAGTTCGAATCTCTCTCCCTCCGCCAATCGTAAAGTTTGTATTGACCCTCAAATATTTAATTAAAATGGGGGTCATTTTTATTTAGCTTTAAGATATATAGGTGAGTTCTTTTTTTATCGAAAGAGAAGAATAGGATTATATGACCAATTTGTTAAAACTGGTATTATTGACAAGATGACAACTGCCTAAAAAAGGAATAACAAAAATGAGCAAAGAAGTATTCCCACAATTGCGGCCAGACTCCCTGGCTCATATAGAAAATCTTCCAACAGATTTACACGATTCAGCTGAAGAAAAACTTTTGACATTATCTCATAAGGCGCTGCTAAGTGAAGGTGTTATTGGGGGTATGCAACCTATTCCAAGTGCTGAGCTTGGCGAAGAGCATGGAGGGCAAATTGATTCAGTCGCTCAATACATGGAAAGAACCTCTCGATTGCTCAGCTCTGCTCAGGGAGAATTGGCTCAAAGTAAATTAGATGGTAGTGAAGCTAGTTTTAAGCAACTTGCAGAGAAGGCCAAAGAAATAGCAATTCGATCCGCCAAAGAGGCAAAGCAAGCTGGAGAAGCAGATTCGGCTATTGAATCGCTTGAATCTTTACTTGTAATCGAATCGATTGGAGCAACGACATTCGGCGATCAAACTCAGCAGTCGAAAGATTTAGTGCGCGCTATTGTTGTGGAAGGACTGGCTACTGAATTTGTAGAGGCTACTCATAAGACTTTTGGGTTAGTGGTTTTGCAGGATAGCCATGTATCTCCTCTTTATGCTGTAGCGCAAAGTAGCCCAGGATTATTGAGAGCGGCCACCTCATTAGAATTTACCGATGATTTTTCAGATATTGAGAAAGTTGAGCAAAGAAATGACGTTAGCGATTTAAGCTGTGGTGATATTTTGGCACTTGCCCAAAATTCAGAAAAAGAACGCACCGATACAAGTGCAAGTAGAGAACTGCTGAAACAGGCATTAAAAAATGTTGTAGTTGACAAGGTTGAGCCTGAAGATTTCGTGGAGACATTATCCAAAGCTAGCGAATTATCTCTAAACGACGAGCTAGGAGTCGCACTGTCTGCCCTGCGAATAAGGCGTAAGGCTGGCGTTAATAACTATCGTATAAATGATATGAATACCATGCTACTGGATGAAGTTATCGTTAAGCTTATCGAAAAAGGTGAAACAGAGGTTGCCAATGGTCTGGTTTCTTCTTCTCCCTACGAAATCGATCACTTAAAGCATGCAGTTGAGATTAAGGCCAGTGGTGAAATGGAAGAATCCAAACTCATAGCTACGCTTGAAGCATTACAGCAAGACAAGCAGGCTGCGCTACGACAGCATTTACAAAGTAGAGGTGTAAGTGAATCGACAGCTGATTGGATTATTCAGACGACTGCCGATCCGGATTCCGCAGCCAATATACCCACTGAATTTTGGCAAAAGCTTGAAGAAAAGTACTCGCTCAGAGAGGCGTTGACCAAGGGGAGTGATGATTTGGCTAAGTCAGCCGAGGCCTTATCCGCTATCGATAGTTCAGGATTAACGGAATACAGCTATCTATTACTAAAGAATGTTCTTCGATTAGGAGATGGAGAGAAGGCAAAATCATACTTGGCGTCAATTAGTGATGCTTTGAGTACCTTGAATGAGCAGCAAAAGTCTGGGGAGGGTCAAGCTGTTGATGTGCGCAACGTATTAGTAAATCTTGCAAAATTTGAAGACCCAGTCGCAGCCCTTGAAGCCGCAAAAACACTTTATGGGGCAGAAAAGCAACTCCATGAGCTCCATTCGCTTTGCGATTTAGTGAGCCCACGATACGGTAATGAGAAGCTGTTTACCTTCCGCTCAGAAGATATATCTGCATTTGCAATACTGAGAGATTATTGTGCTTCTGCAGAAATTGATGAAAGTTATGTTAAAGGGGTAGCATCGACTCTGATTGGCGACGGTGATCCCATAAGCCGCGCGCAGAGTATCGCTGAAGCACTGCGATTAGCAAATGTTACCAACATAAACACCAACACAAACATGATGCTTTTCTTTGATATAGCGAATCGTGAAGACCCAATCTCTTTGGGGCGCGCAATTTCGGGTCTCGAAAATTCACTTGCTGATATTGATGATAGGATGCGCCAAGATATCTATAAGAAAATGGTAATAAGTCAAAACCCCGCGCAAACGGCACAATTAATAGTGCGAACTAAAAAAGAGCTGCAAAAACAGCAGCTGACAATAGAAGACATAGGAGTTATTGAGCTATACGAAGTAATGCGAGTTGTCGAAAATGCCGAAGACGATGGGGTTGTTGAGCGATATTGTAGTAACTGGAAGATTCAGCGTGAGTGCGAAGAGGCATTTCGAAAATATTTACAACCCATACGAGAAACCGGCGACCGAAAGTCGGTAAATATTGAACAAAAGCCTAAACTTGCAGACCTGCCAGAGTTAGGGGCTCGTTTTGAGCACCTTGGCGTTACACCAGAGCTCGCAGAAGCTATGCTAGATTCTTGGTTGAGCTACTCTGCCCTCAATCGTAAACTTTATAACGGTGGAGATGTTCGAAGTGTCGCAACCGGAGAAGATATCGACAGTACTTTAGTCGAGCAGGGGAAGCAGCTCATTAAACAGGCTGAGGCATTCACTAACTACGTGGAGCATTTTGGTATCGAGGAGACCACTGCACTAGCCACTACATTTGGCATCTACAACTTTATCCGATATAAACCAGAGCAGCTACATAATCAACTGCTTAGCTGGCAAACAGGAAAGCTGTCAACTAAAAATGTCGTTGTTAGCGCGCGTACTGACTGGAATGGCGCTTTTTCTGAATATGTAATGGGCTTTGAGCGTGTACTTGGAGAAGAGGGCTTATTCTGCTTCGAAGTTAACGATCGCATTGAATTAGCAAAAGTGGCGGTAGCGATTGGCGACCGAGAGCGTGCTATGGGGCGTCAACCAGAATTGAACAGTGGACTTAGTAATTTTATTATTGAATGTCACGCTGGTCCTGACGGCATGTTGCTTGGCACCCGCGGGCAGCATCTCGACGCTGCTGACTACATTCGAGAACCGTTGAATGGGCAAAGAGCAAATACTTACCGACGTCATTTGGGAAGCAAGTTTCGGGTTATATTAAAAGGTTGTTCAACTGCAGCCGAAGTCAAAAATGGAAAAAATATAGCCGAAGCTATCAGCGCTCATCATGATGTCCGCGTAGAGGGATCAACAGAAGCTACTCGTGGAAGCATCATCATCGAAGAGGACGGTACAGTGCGATTTAACGGAGGCGATTTGCTTAGTACGATTTATTCGTAGGAATGCGCTATTTTCTTATGTCTAATTTCGTCATTAACAGTTTTAGATGATACAATTTTAAGATATGGATCACGTAATTTCATCTCTTGAAAAAATACTAAAAGTCAGCTTTGGTGTTGATGAAAAGGTTGTTTTCTCTGTACCCGATTTTGAGTTTGGTGATGCCACTACAAATTGCGCAATGCAGTTATCGAAACCTCTTAAAAAAGCTCCTCGATTTATTGCGGAGAAGATAGTTGCGGTGCTTGAGGATGAAAATCCAAGCTGGTTTGCATCAGCTAAAGTCGAAGGGCCTGGCTTTATAAACATAGTATTCAAAGATGATTTTTTATTTAAATTTATTAATTATAAAAAACAAACTATCGCCTCAAATGAATCCTATGTTCTGGAATATTCATGCCCAAATGCTTTCAAGGAACTTCATGCTGGGCATTTGTATCAGACGGTAGCGGGGGATAGTATTGCAAAATTACTTGAATTCGTTGGTGCTACGGTGCATCGAACAAATTTTGGCGGTGACGTTGGTTTGCATGTCGCCAAGGCTATGTGGGGAATTCAAAAAGAGCTTACGGACGAGAATGGAATTGCATCAATAGATAAAGATGAGCGGCCGAAATTTTTATCCAAGGCGTACGTTATGGGAGCTGCGGCTTATGAAAATGATGAAAGCACCAAGCAAGAAATTGAAAGTATTAATAAAAAAATTTATGCACTGCATGATGAGAATGACCATTCATCGAGCTTTGCAGCAGTTTATTGGACCTGTAGGCAGTGGAGTTATGACTATTTTGACCAATTTTACAAAAAGATAAAGGTTGCACCATTTCGTTTTTATGCTGAAAGTGAGACGGCGCCAGTTGGAATGAAAATCGTTGAAGAAGGAAAAAAACAAGGTATCTTTGAGGAGTCAGAAGGCGCGATAGTGTATCGTGGCGAGGACGAAGGACTTCATACCCGCGTTTTCGTAACCAAGACAGGCCTTCCAACCTATGAAACCAAAGATCTAGGGGTTATATCAAAAGAATTTGAAGATTACCATTTTAGTAAAAGAATTCTAATTACGGGGCGAGATCAAGCTGAGTATATGCGTGTTGTTTTTGCTGCCGCTGAGCGAGTTATGCCAGACACAAAAGACAAGATGCTGCATATTACGAATGGAATTATAAAATTTGCAAGCGGCGCCAAGATGAGTTCACGGCTTGGTAATGTAACCACCGCAAATGATGTCCTTGAAACGGTTTACGCAAACACGCCGCAAGAAAGCCCGGAATCGACACGAACATCGATAGCGCTAAGCGCTATAAAATACAGCCTGCTAAAGCAACGACTTGGATCTGATGTCGCCTTTGATGTCGAAAACTCTGTTAGTCTTCTTGGGAATAGTGGTCCGTATCTGCAGTACGCTCTGGTACGAGCCTATAGTATTCTTGAAAAAGCACACTACCAGGAAGCAGCAATTGCTGAAATTGACTCTTTCGAGGCTGGGGAACGACGGCTCGTACATCAACTCGCTAAATTTACAGAAGTAAGCAAAACCGCAGCCCTTACTTACTCTCCTCATATTTTATGTACGTATCTTTACGAAACGGCAGCAGTGTTTAATGTTTTTTATGAACACAATCGTGTCATTGGGGATGAGCGAAGTGATATTCGTTTAAAAATTGTTTACGAATACATGAAGATACTTGAGACTGGTCTCGAATTACTAGGAATCGATCAACTTACAAAAATGTAGGGGATAAAAATGAAAGACATACTACTTTGAACACCAAAAAAACATCAGCTCTTTTGTTATTTCCAAATCAACTTTTTGAGGCAAAACATTTACCAGCGGCTGACGTAATATATGTGCTGGAAGAACCATCTTTTTTTGGTATTTCACCAGATAAACCACGGAAGTTTCATAAACAAAAACTCGTGTTACATAGGGCAAGTATGAGAATTTATAGAGATGAATTGCTCCATCAAGGCTTGAATGTTGCGTTAGTTGAACTTCCGGAGGTTATGGATATTGAATCGTTTATAGTTCAACTGGCCAAAAAGGGAATAGTGCATTTAAAGCTTTTCGATCTTGTTGATCACCGACTAGAGGAAAGTGTTCTTGGAGTGGTTGAGCTGATTCATAATACTCATTTTGAATTAGAAGTATTACCTTCTCCTGGCTTTATTTTAAATAAACGTGAAGCTTTTGCGTATTTTGGCAACAAGAATAGTTATTCATTTCAGGATTTTTATAGTTTGCAGCGCAAATCTCTTGACCTATTAATGGATAAATATGGTAAACCGGTTGGGGGAAAGTGGAGTTTTGATACAGAAAACAGGAAGAAGTTTCCTAAAGGCGCATTACTTCCGGATGATTTGAAGACTTATGAGAATAACTATGTATCTGAAGCCCAAGATTGGGTCACTGATCATTACTCTGATAATCCCGGTGAGATGGAGCATTTTATGTGGCCCACATCACGAGCTGAAGCGAAAAAACAATTATCTGTTTTTTTGAGAGATCGGCTAGAGAACTTTGGACCGTATGAGGATGCTATCGAACAAAGCTCTGTTCTACTTTTTCACTCAGGAATATCGGCGCCACTTAATATCGGCTTAATTACGCCGATCGAAGTAATTGAGGCACTCAATGAATACGCCCAAAGCAACGAAGTAGCCCTAGCAAGTGTCGAAGCATTTCTGCGACAAATTATTGGCTGGCGAGAGTATGTACGTGGTATTTATGATGTTAAGGCGGACGTACTGCTGCGTAGTAATGAACTCGGACATTACAAAAAAATGACCGAGGCATGGTGGAAGGGAACAACCGGGCTTGCGCCAGTAGATGCAGTGATTGCTAAAGTGAATAAATATGCTTACGCGCATCATATTGAGCGACTCATGATACTCGGTAACAGTATGCTACTTTCTGAAATTGATCCTATTGAAGTAAATGAATGGTTTATGACTCTTTTCATTGATGCCTACGACTGGGTAATGCTACCTAATGTTTTTGGGATGAGCCAATATGCGAGTGGGTCACTAATGACTACGAAACCGTATATCAGTGGGAGCAACTACATTCTCAAAATGAGCCACTATAAAAAGGAAGCGTGGACGGAAACGATGGATGGCTTGTATTGGCAATTTGTCGATAAACACAAACAATTACTCGGCTCTAACCCACGCACGAGCATGATGGTGAGTATGTATAAAAAAATGCCTATTCCTCGAAAAAATGCCCTCCTCCTAAAAGCAAATGCATTTAAAAAAGAGACTACAAAATAGGGCGTAGTGTCGATATACTAAAGGCATGAAAAAGAGCCCAGACGAATGGAAAAAAATACTGACTAAGGAGCAGTATGATGTCTTAATAGATAAAAAAACGGAAGTTCCATTTACCGGAGATTATCTCTACAACGAAGAGGATGGCACCTATGATTGCGCTGCCTGTCACGAGCCATTATTTGCGAGCGAAACAAAATTTGAGGCACACTGCGGCTGGCCTTCTTTCAATAATGTTATTAGCGATAAAGCAGTCGTCCTAAAAGAAGATCGGTCTGAGGGTATGCAGCGAGTTGAAGTTATTTGCGGTAATTGTGGTGGCCACCTAGGGCATGTTTTTAATGATGCCCCCGATCAACCAACCGGGGTACGGTTTTGTATCAATTCTGCCGCACTTAATTTTAAGGCAGAGTAAAAGCGTACCGTATAAGTGTGCTAACAGTGTATAATCTCTAAACAATGAATAAAAAATCTGCCCAAATGCCCGAAAAACTACTGTGGGTTGACCTTGAGATGACGGGGCTCGACCCGGCCAAGGATCGAATACTAGAGATTGCCGCTATAGTAACCGATTTTAACTTCAATGAATTGGCACAGTTTGAGTCAATCGTTCATCAATCTGATACTGTTATTGCTAACAGCAATCAGTGGTCATTGGATGTGCATACTAAAAGTGGATTATTAGAAAAAATAGCGCTAGCGCCAAAAGAAGAAGATGTTCGAAATGAATTCTCAGCATTCATTAAAGCGAACTTTAAAGAGGAGCCAGCAACCCTTGCTGGTAACAGCATCCATCAAGATCGTCGATTTATAGATACGTGGTGGCCTGATATCGCTCAACTTTTGCACTACAGAATGGTTGATGTCAGCAGTTTTAAAATTATTATGCAAACTAAATACAGTAGGATTTTTGCTAAGGCGGAATCTCATCGAGCACTTGAAGATATCAGGGAATCAATCGCTGAACTAAAATACTATCTTTATCTAGAGGAAAGAAAGCGATGAATCTAAAAGTTATTGATGAAACCCTCATGGGGTACAAGGATGTGAGTAAGACATTTCCCTATGGAGATGATGTATCTGTCTATAAGGCAGGGGATATCCTTTTTGCTTTAGTGCAGAATACGACTGACCCACTCCGGGTGAGCCTCCGATGCGACGAACAACTCGCTAAGTTGTTGAGAGAGAAGTATGAAACAGTCTTGCCCGGCCAAAAATTGAATCAAAAAAAATGGAATACTATTATTTTGAGTGGCCAATTAAGCGAAGATGAGATTTTTGATCTGATTCGACACAGTTACAATCTCGCCACTAATTCTTAGGTATATTTTGTACCAGTGCTTGAGAGTCGTCGTAAAAAGTTTTTAGCTGTTTTTGCGTAGCCGTACTTTTTGTTGCAGTATAAGTTGTCTGGATAGCTGCTGAATAATCACCTAATCGTGCAGTCATGAGCGTATCGTAGGTTGCGTCATAGGTACCCCCATTGAAAGCAAGCTGTAATTGGCTAACGTATTTGTTGTCAGCATATTTAGCAATAAGTTTTGTGGGTTTCTTTTGTCCAAGCTTCGCAAGTATAGCGTTGGTCTCTGTATTTTGGCTTGTTAGTACTGCTCGAATCGTCGCAGCATTATTTAGGGTCGTAGTATTTTGAGAGTTTTTGGTGGCATCAGTTGTAATCGCAATCATGTCATTTTGTTTGGCTGCTAATTTATAGAAATCTACCAGAGATGAACTGCCTGACCCAGAAAAGAGCGCGATTATGACAACGAAAATGATTAATAGCCCGACTCCACCAATAGCTACCTGGAGCAATCTTTTATTTTGTGAACCACCGGAGGGCAAGATGGAGGGCTTATTCTTTTCGGGATTAAGGATAAAATCGTAATCAGATGAGGGTTGATCGTTATTCATAATATAGTACCTATAGCATAACCAATTTTATTCGGGGGTGCTAGTGCTTGTGCTTGTTTACCCTATCTACGTGTACAATTACAAATAGTATGGACGCAGTTGAAGATATAAAAAGTAGATTATCAGTTGAAGATGTAATCGGTGATTACATGGAACTGAAAAGGGCAGGAAGGAATTTCCGGGGTCTTTCTCCTTTTAATAGTGAAAAAAGTCCGAGCTTTATGGTGAGTCCAGAAAAGCAAATCTGGCATGACTTCAGCAGCGGTAAGGGCGGCAATATCTTTAGTTTTGTTATGGAAATGGAGGGCGTAGATTTCAGGGGTTCTCTTGAAATTCTCGCTAAAAAAGCCGGTATTGATTTAGGTGTTTATCAAAAAAATGACGGCAAATATAGACAACAAAAAGAAAAATTACTAGAAGCGGTTGAGCTTGCCACCAAATATTACGAACAGACACTTTTAAAAAATAAATTAGCGCTTGATTATGTACTTAAACAGAGAAATTTTAACAAAGAAACGCTACAGGATTTCCGGCTTGGCTATGCACCATATTCTGGGGCAGCGCTCGTAGATTTTTTGAAAAAAAGGGGTTTATCGGAGGACACTATTTTGAAGGCAGGTCTGGGCTCTCGCCAGTATAGGGGAGTGGCGGATATGTTTAGGGGGAGAGTAACGGTCTCACTCGCTGATCCTCAGGGTGCGCCGATAGGTTTTACGGCTCGAATACTCAGTAACGATATTGATGCACCAAAGTACATCAATACTCCCCAGACGCCACTTTACGACAAAAGTCGCCATGTATTCGGGCTCCATCTTGCTAAAGATGCAATTCGTCGATCCGGCTTTGTGGTTATTGTTGAAGGCAATCTTGACGTTATAGCATCCCACCAGGCTGGTATTAAAAATGTTGTTGCTACCGCCGGTACTGCCATTACTTCGTATCACCTGAAAGCTTTGCATCGTTTTACTTCAGATATACGTCTTTGCTTTGACCAGGATAATGCTGGTATTAATGCAGCAGAACGAGCCATTTCTGTTGCTCAGGGCGCGAAAGTTCAACTTTCTATTATCTCTATAACCAATTCCAAGGATCCGGATGAGCTAATACAAAAAGATCCTAAGCTCTGGGCTGAAGCCATCGAAAAACCACAGTATGCACTGGATTGGCTCGTTGATCGTTACAGCTCGATATATGACATTTCCTCAGCGAGGGGAAAGAAGGATTTTACCGATAAACTCATGGAGACGATGACATATCTTGAAGATGAAGTAGAACGGGATCACTACTTAATGAAACTCGCTGAGCTGCTTGGAATTGGTGAACTAGCCATAAGAACCAAACTAGAAACGTTCGGTGAGTCCAAAAAAGAAAAACAACCCAAGAAAATACTCGCGAACCCCGAGCAAAATATTGTTGATCCATATATGTATCAAGATCAGATACTCTGCCTCCTGGTAGCGTTTCCGATAACTAGGCGCCTTCTCGAAACTGAAACAACACCTCTTAATTTTAATGGCTCGCACAGACAAAGAATTTACGACTATATGCAATCAAATCCACACACTTCTTTAAACGAAAGTATACCCAAGGAGTTGCAGGATGACGAAGACTATGTCAAAATACTGTTATTCAAAGCTGAAGAGCTCTATAACGGATTCGACTCTAACGAGCGACTGAGAGAGCTAAGAGATTTAATCCATAAACTAACAAAAAAATACCAAAAAGATCAGAAAACACAGCTCACAGAAGAAATTCGAAATGCTGAACTAGTGGGTGACGAAGTTTTGGTGGCAAAACTACTCAATAAATTCAACGAATTATTAAAAAAAGAATAGGAGCCCTCTATGGCCGATGATGCACAGGCAAAAGATTTAACAGAAGCTAAAAATTCATTACTTGAAAAAGCAAAAAAAGAAGGAAAAATTGAACAGAAAGAAATTTTTGCTTCAATTCCCGATGTACCAGAAAACCTAGATTTACTTGATGCATTGTATGCGGAACTATCTGAAGGAGCTATAGAGTTAATCCCTCTCGATGAGCCAATCGCTGAATTTGAAGCAGAGTGGGTCGCTGAAGAGGAAGAGGAAGAGGTTGTTGTAGACCAGGCAGCATTTTTAGATGACGTTTCCGACGATTCAGTTCGTTTGTATCTTAGAGAAATTGGTAAAATTCCACTGCTGACTTCTGAGCAAGAACTTAAACTTGCACATGAAGTTGTCTCTGGAGATAAACGAGCCAAAGACAAAATGGCGGAAGCAAATATGCGTTTGGTTGTTTCTATTGCCAAAAGATATGTTGGACGAGGCCTCGATTTACTTGATTTGATTCAAGAAGGTAATACTGGACTTCTACGAGCAGTTGAAAAATTTGATCCTGACAAGGGCTTCAAGTTTAGTACGTATGCAACATGGTGGATCCGCCAGGCTATTACAAGAGCGATTGCTGATCAAGCGCGTACAATTCGTATTCCCGTTCACATGGTTGAAACTATTAACAAGCTACTGAGAACACAACGAAGACTGACACAAGAACTTAATCGCGAACCAACCAACGAAGAAATAGCGAAAGAGATGGACATAGAAGTCGAAAAAGTTGAACACATTATGAAGATTAAGCAGGATATTCATAGCCTTGACCAAAGCGTTAGAGATGACGAAGAAGACTCAGTTTTAGGGGACTTCGTCGAAGATGAAGATACCGTAACACCAGAAGAATCTGCCGCAAACCAACTCTTAAAAGAGCAGGTAAAAGATTTGCTTGGCAGTCTAAGCGAGAGAGAACAAAAAATTGTTCGTTTGCGTTTTGGACTTGAGGACGGCAAAAGCCATACACTCGAAGAGGTTGGCCAAGAGTTTAGCGTTACAAGAGAGAGAATTCGACAAATTGAAGCTAAGGCGCTCGCTAAGCTTCGAAAACATAAAGATAGTAAGAAATTACTCGACTATATTCGTTAACCTATGATTATAGGTATTTCAGGAACCTTTAGTAGCGGAAAAGATACGCTTGCTGCGCATCTAGCTGAGGAGTTCTCGGTTCCAGTTGTTAGCACTGGAGACATAGTGAGGCGCGAAGCATTGAAGCAATTTAATTCAATTGAGCGGCCTGTTTTGCATGAAGTTGCTAGCGTACTTCGCAAATTATACGGTGGAGGCATTCTTGTAGAACGAGCATTATTAGAAAAAGAAGACAGTGGCCTCATAATTACCGGTATTCGCTCGATGGGAGAAGCTAAAAAAGTTATTGAGCAAGCGGGTATTATGATTTTTATTGATGCCCCAATTGAAGTACGTTACGAGAGAATGAAGCAGCGAAACAGGGATCAAGAAACCACAATTTCTTTACAGGAATTTATAGGTCGCGAAGATGCTGAGCGAACTTCAGGGGATAGGGATGAAGATTTCAATTTAGATGCAATAGAAAAAATAGCGCAAGTAAAGCTCATTAACCTTAAAGACCAACACGCACTTTTTTTTGAAGCCGACAGAAAACTGAAAGAACTTATTTAAACAACCCTTGTAGTAATACTTGACAAAGTATTTATGCTTTGTTTATGCTGTAAGTATTAGAAGCGACGGTGGTTGCTAGAAAAAATTAAAATTTATTTTTAAAACAAAAGGGAAAAAATGGACATCAATTTTAGGCGTCCAGCGTATCACGGCGTTGATGCGCAACTTTTAGCAATTAATAAAATTGCTACGCCAAATAAACAAACAAATGAAATACAAACAGCGGTAAACGAATCGATCGCTGGTCTTATTCCTAAAAGAATCCCGGAACCAATCAACTTTGAATTAAATGCTCGTTTGTATCGAAGAAAATTATTGGCAGAGCGCTGGACGAGAAGACTCAGCTTTATTCTTTATTGCTTGCTTGCGCTAACTGTTATTTTAGCCATGGTAGGCTTTTATGTTGATCGTATATACCGAGGAAGGGCACTTCCATATAGCTATATTGGATCGGTAGCTATTGGTGGGATGAGTGAAGCGCAAGTTATTACCACATTACGCCAGCAAGAATCTCAATTAACTATTCGTTTCACTGATGGCGGGCTAACGACAACCGTTCCAGCCTCTAGGCTAGGCATCGAATTTAACGTTCAACAATTAGCAGCCCAAATAACACACCACTCCTTTAATCCTTTCTATTATCTTTCTGTTCATCACTTTGCGGCGAGCCCTAACTTTACCGGTAATCAGCTTTCTCAATTCTTGAAACAGTACGTAAATAATACTAAAACAGCTCCTGAGAATGCTGCAATCATAAAAACTAAGTCAGGTTTGGCAATTAAACCAGAACTTCAAGGCTTTCAGGCAAATATAGAGTATCTTTCAAAAAATATACTTTCCAAAGTCTCAGATTTTTCGAATCCAACCATTAATGTGAATACAGTCAGTACAAATCCACAGATATATAGATCAGATCTAGCCGAACAACTAAGCAAAGGGAATGCCCTTCTGAAGAACCCTGTAGCGATTAAATATAAAAATACCGTCATAACTCCTTCGATTCAAGAAAAGTTGGATTGGCTAAAGATAACCCAGGTACCCGGAACGACAAGCGATTCACTTACGTTCACTCCTGCGCTTGTTAGGGCCTACGTACTTGCCCAGGCAAATAAGTTCCAGCAACATATTTCGAATTCTAGTGCACAGACGTCTGACCAAACAGTGTCGACCTACCAAGGAACGGTGATTAATAATATTGACGATGTAACAAATCAAATCGTTCAAGCCATGAACAGTAGCACTCCCGCTGTCGTGACGTTCACTGCTTCACAGCAAACGTATAACGCCCTCTCAGCGGCCTCGCAGTAACTCCAGGGGACAATTTTAAGCTGTTGTCGTATACTTAAGAGTGTACAACAGCGAGGTACCCCAAATAGCAAGCAATATTCCGAGTAAAAGATTAGTCCTCATAGACGGTAAAAGTATCTTTTATCGAGGCTACTATGCTATGCCTAATCTCAGCACACAAGATGGCACTCCAACGGGTGGAGTGTATGGATTTGCGACACTTAGTCTTGAGGTTATTAAGCGGTTAAAGCCAGATTATGTTGCAGTTGCTTGGGATAAACCGAAAACAAACATTAGAAAACGACTAGAACTTTATCCCGAATATAAAGCGGGACGAAAACCAGCTCCAGCAGATTTTTATGCACAAATTCCCATACTTCACGAGCTTTTAGATTCGTTGGGCTGGCCACTATATGAACTTGATGATTATGAGGCAGATGATATCATCGCGGGTCTTGCCAAAAAGGCCGATGCCGAAGGTGATATCGAAACATTTATTATTACCAGTGACATGGATGCACTACAGTGCTTGAGTAGCCATACTAAAGCATATTTACTTAAAAAAGGTCTCAGTAATATAGAGGAGTTTCATCCTGAAAGCTTTGAGAAAAAATATGGCCTTAAGACAGAACAGTTTTTAGATTTAAAGGCGCTTCAAGGAGATAATAGCGACAACATACCGGGCGTTCCAGGAATTGGTATTAAAACTGCCACTGAGTTGCTTCAAAAATATGAAACACTCGATGGAATTTATGAAAATGTTGAGCTGATTAGTGGCTCGACGCACGACAAACTCGTGAAGGGTAAAGAATCTGCTTATTTAAGTAAGCAGGTTGCGACACTTTTTATCGATGCCCCAATTCCACTGGACTTGAAAAAGATGGATGTTCATAATTTTGATCTACAAGGATTAAGAGAAAACCTACAGAAACTTGAGTTTCGAGCCATATTGCGCCAACTTGATGATATTGAAGTCCCCACATCGAATGCGCCTATTGTCACGAGTTCTGAAGTACAACAGCATTCCCCCAAACCCATTCCTACCTTAGCGATCGTGGCTCCAAGTAAAAACTTTTTTGCAGAAGCAAAAGAAGTATATATTTATGCCCGAAGTAGCCAAAAGCAGGGGAAGGGTCCGCTTTTTGTTGTTGCTGGAACGGATAAAGGGGTTACGATTTTAACGAAAGAAGATCATTCGTTCATTCAGGACGTATGCAAGAAACCTTTAGTTGGCTATGATTTGAAGAAGTCTCTAAAAACACTTATTGAAGTAGGTGGTGAAGATTTTATCGTTGGACACGACGTACAGGTCGGAGCTTTTTTACTCAATTCTCTTGATAGAGCACTTAGCCTACAAGAAATCGCTGAACATGAACACATAGTAATTGAAGATTTAAGTGATGTACCCAACGAAGATATAGGTGAGTTCGCTGCTCAATACATTTCTGGGCTCATTGAAATGACGAAAAAACAGCGAGAGGAGATGGGGAAACTACCGAAACTTGCAAAACTGGCAGAGGAAATCGAATGGCCTACCATACCAATTCTTGCGAAAATGGAGAAAAAAGGAATTTTACTAGATACAAATTATTTAGCAAAAATGTCCGTTGTTTTGGAAGACAAAATAAGTGATCTTGAGCAAACAATTTATGGATTCGCTGAAGAAGAATTTAACATCTCAAGTCCTCAGCAGTTAGCTAAGATTTTGTTTGAAACAATGAAACTACCAAGCAAAGGAATTAAAAAGGGTAAAACTGGCTTCAGCACCGCTGCTAATGAACTTGAAAAATTGCGCCTACTCCATCCCGTGATTGACTGTATTAGTAGCTACCGTGAATATACAAAATTAAAAAGTACTTATGTGGATGCATTACCAGGTCAGATTGATGAAAAAAATAGAGTGCACACTACATTCAATCTTACCGTTGCTCAAACGGGTAGGCTCAGTAGTACCGACCCTAATTTACAAAATATCCCGGTACGAAGCGAACTCGGTAAAACTATTCGAACGGCTTTTGTTGCTGATGAGGGATGCGTGTTTGTGAGTGCAGACTATAGTCAATTTGAGTTACGTCTTGCGGCAGTAATGGCGAACGATAGTGACATGATTGAGGTGTTTAATAACGGTGAAGATATTCATGTCAGAACGGCATCCGAAATATATGGCATTGCACTTGAAGATGTCACGAACGAACAGCGTAGTGCAGCTAAGACAATTAATTTCGGCATTCTTTATGGAATGAGTCCGCACGGACTCGCAGCGGCTACGGGAATGTCATATGAAGAAGCCAAGGATTTCATTGATCGATATTTTTCTACACGTAAACCACTCGTAGACTATATAGAATCACTACGCGAAAAAGCTAAAGTTAAGGGTTACGTTGAAACACTCTATGGACGCATACGCCCAACGCCAGACGTAAACGCACAGAATTATATCGTACGAGAAGCGGCGCTGAGACAAGCGGTGAATATGCCTATACAAGGAACAGAAGCAGACATCATGAAGCTTGCTATGAAAAAGGTTGAAAAGCTTTTGCCGAAAGATTGCCATCAATTACTTCAAATTCATGACAGCATTTTAGTTGAATGCCCAGTCGATAAGAGGGAAGCAGTAGAGACTATTCTCAAAGAATCTATGGAGAAAATCGCTCCAAAACTAGGGATTAAGTTACTCGTAGAAATACATGCTGGAAAAAATTGGGGAGAGTTGTAATTAAAATAAAAATTAAAAAATTCAAAGATACCGCGCAGATTCCTTTTTTTCAGACAAAAGGAAGCAGTGGGGCTGACTTGCATGCTGCCATTGATAGCCCGATGGAAATTAAGCCAATGCAAAGAGCGCTTATCCCATCTGGAATTGGTTTAGAAATTCCCGAGGGCTACGAGATTCAGGTGCGCGCCCGGAGCGGGCTCGCCTATAAAAAAGGACTTTCGCTTGTAAACGGTCTTGGCACTATCGATGCTGATTATCGGGGTGAAATTAGTGTCATTGCTATAAATCTTGGCGACGAAACGATAACTATAGAACCTGATGAACGCATCGCACAAATTATTTGTATAAAGACTGAGCAATTTGAATTTGAAGAAACCACTGATTTATCTGCTTCTGACAGAGGCAATAAAGGGTTTGGAAGTACTGGTTCGCAGAAGGTTTAGTAAGCGATTCGAATAACTAACTTTTGCGTTAGCCCACAGCGCATTTGAATATCTGTAATGCGCATTCGCAGTTCTGAAGCGATAATTCCGTTGGGAACTTTAAGCCATATACAATCATTTTTGATACTTATTTCAGGTAAAAAATTAAAAAGATTTTGACAATATTCCCTAAGCGCGGCAATTTCGGTTGGTTCATCTAGATTTTTGCTTGCAAGCAGATCTTTTATACTCTCCATACACTTACAGTAATTCTTTTCTTTCAAGGAGTAAAGAGCGTTACAATAGTACAATGCCAGAATTACCTGAAGTGGAAACAGTGCGAACGGGACTTAGTAGATTGATTATAGATAAAAATATAATCAGTGTAGATTTTGATACCCCAAAAAGTTTTCCAAATACAAATGCTGACATTGAACGTTTTCTTTTGAATACACATTTTATTGCAATAAGACGTCGCGGCAAAGTACTTATGCTCGATTTATCTTCCGGATACAGTTTAATGGTACATCTGAAGATGACTGGCCAGCTTGTCTATAGGGGGGAAGAATCATTTGGCGCAGGACACCCAAATGATAGTTTGATTGGCGTACTCCCTGACAAATCAACAAGAGTTACAATACTGCTCGATAACGGTGGAACACTTTTTTTTAATGATCAAAGAAAGTTTGGCTGGATGCGGTTACTACCAACAGCCATTATTTCCGACGAGCCTTTTATGATGAAACTTGGCCCTGAACCACTTGAAGAAAATTTCAACTTTAGTACATTCGCCGCGCAGCTTAAGCGGCGGCAAAATACTAGTATCAAAGCCGCCCTGCTTGATCAGACGGTGCTGGCGGGGGTTGGTAATATTTATGCTGATGAGACTCTTTTTGCTGCAAAAATCCACCCTAAGTCGATCGTAAAATCTGTTCCTCAGACAAAATTAAAACTGCTTCATACAGCAATTAAAGAAATACTCCTTTTTAGTATAGAAAAGGGAGGATCAACTGATAGAAATTATGTAAATGCGGAAGGCAAAAGGGGTAGTTATATCGATTTTGCCAAAGTCTTTAGAAAAGAAAACATGCCCTGTCCTGTTTGTGGGCATGCGATAATAAAGATACGCGTTGCAGGGAGGGGCACACATGTTTGTGCTCATTGCCAAAAGCTCTATAAGGAAACAGCAAAATGATCTATTCATATTTTGGAAATAATAAATTTTTAAAAGACGAACTAATAAAGAAGCTCGTTGATGATTTTGAAAAAGAGCACACTGCTCTGGCGATCGATCATTTTAATGGCGAAGAAATGACTAAAGAAGCAGTAATAGATGCGCTGAGCACCGCTCCCTTTTTAACAGAAAAAAAGATGGTTATTATAAAGCAGCTGGGTTCTAATAAAGAATTGAGCGACAAGATAGTTAGTTTGCTTGAAATGACAGCTGACACAACTGATCTCGTGCTTATAGAGAATAATTTCGATACTAAGTCCACGCTACACAATTATCTAAAAAAGCACGCTTCGTTTTCAAATAGCAAAGAACTTGATGAGCGCCAGTTAGCTCAGTGGGCGCAAGAGTATGCAAAAAAAATAGGTGCCGCATTGAGCGCAACAAACGCACTATTTCTCGTTGATAGAATCGGACGTAATCAATTAAAGGTTGCACATGAACTGGATAAGCTGTCACTTTTTAGTAAAGAAATAACAAAAGAGGGAATTGAGCAGCTTGTCGACTTCACGCCACATAGTCTAATTTTCGCAATGCTTGATGCAGCGCTCAGTGGTGATCTGGCCAAGATGTTGAATTATTATGAAGAACAGAAGATGCAGGGTACCGAACCACTTGCACTACTCGGGATGATAACCTGGCAACTACATAATCTTGCGTTAACGCAAGCGGGGGCAGGGCTTTCGGTGGATGAAATAACATCTAAAACAAAGCTAAAACCTTATTCAATTCAAAAAAACCAAGCAAGCCTGCGCTCGATCAGTCGCAATACGTTAATTTCATATATCGATAAAGCAATCGAAGTTGATAAGAAAATAAAAACAAGCTCCGTTGATCATGATGATGCAATACGGAACTTGCTTGTTTCTTTTGCTAGGTAATTATTTCTTAGCAGCAGGTTTTGCAGTTTTCTTAGCAGCGGGTTTAGCTACTTTTTTTGCTGCTGGTTTTGTAGCCTTTTTAGCTGGTGCTGCTACTTTTTTAACCGTCTTTTTAACTTCTGCTTTTGCTCCGGCTGTTTTCGCCATCTTAGCAAGTTGGCTTTTCTTGCGAGCAGCCTTGTTCTTGTGAATAACATTTTTCTTAGCTGCTGTGTCGATTGCACTGGTTGCTTTTATTTGTGCTGCAGCAATAATTGCGCTTTTTCCACCAGTAAGGGCAGTTTGAAATTCTTTCATAGCTTCACGAAGTGCTCGCTTAGTTTTTGAGTTTCTGGCAGCTGCCTTAGCCGCTACTTTAACTCTCTTTTTTGCTGATTGAATGATTGGCATTAATGATTCCTTTATCTCTTTATGCTAGTAATTACAACTATTATTTTCGTCAATTGGCAATTATAGCCTAAAGAAGTAAATTTTGCAATCATCTCTCTTGTATTGCTAATGCTTTTATGGTATCGTTTGAAAGTAATCGTAAATAAAACAAAAAAATAAATGGATACCACCTCTAAAACACAAGCAATCGATCGCTTAAAAAGCGCACAAAACATACTTATCACGGTAAGTAGTAATCCTTCGGTTGACCAACTTTCTGCGGCGATTGGAGCAGCGCTACTTCTTTCCAAAGCAGGCAAGCACGCAACGGCAGTATTTAGCGGTCAGGTTCCTTCGACCATAGAGTTCTTGAAGCCCGAGGAAACCTTCGAAAAAAATACTGATAGCTTACGGGACTTTATAATATCCCTAGATAAATCTAAAGCAGATAAGCTTAGATATAAGGTAGAAGACAATGTTGTCAAGATATTCATTACTCCGTATAAAACAAGCTTATCTAGCGCTGATCTTATTTTTAGTGATGGAGATTTTAACGTTGATGTTGTATTAGCACTTGGTGTGGATAAAAAAGAACACCTTGATAATGCAGTTATGTCGCAAAGTCGAATTCTTCACGATGCAACGGTAATTGGGTTTATGGCAGGTAATCTTCCAATCGATACCGGCTCAATCAACTGGCAAAGTGAGAAGTCGTCAAGTTTAAGTGAAATGATGGCAGGAATTGCAGATTCATTCGGAGCAGATCTTCTTGATTCACAAATTGCAACGGCACTTTTAACGGGTATTGTTGCAGAAACAGAACGCTTCAGTAACGAAAAAACAACTCCACAGGTGATGAGCACGAGTGCGTTACTTATGAACGCAGGAGCGAATCAGCAGCTTATTTCAACTGAATTAAGTGAAGAAAATGAAAATGTTCCTA
>Ga0114963_10000703_pt1 | contig 22689 bp, 24 predicted proteins | sample C_131016_EF_Meta_FD_87019 | JGI IMG/M metagenome (GOLD analysis project Ga0114963, IMG submission 87019) | Freshwater microbial communities from Lake Croche, Canada to study carbon cycling - C_131016_EF_MetaG | ecosystem: Environmental > Aquatic > Freshwater > Lake | place: Lake Croche, Canada...
AATGCGGACGATAATGCACCTGCAGCATCACCCATTTTTCCAGCCGATAATGCATCTGCATCACTACCCGGTAGTGCAGTGGTATTGGGGGATACTTTTTTTCCCATTTCGGTTGCAGAGGATGACTGAGCAGGTTGGACTTCCGGGTTAACCTCTGTTCCTTCTGTCGCCGGATTTACGGGGGGTTCTTCTTTCAAAGTAGCATCTTTTGCCTGTTCTTCTGACTCGGTTTCCATGGCTTCCACTAAGGATTCCGGCATGGGTTTCCCCATTTTTCGGTAGATTTCTAACAATAGTGCCTTGAAAATATCGAATTTTTTGCGATTGATTGCAGTCAATGATACTTCCACTAAAATCACCTCTACCGCTTCCGCAACTTTGATAGCAATAATATCTGCAATTTCCTTCTCTTCCTTCTTGGTCGGTTCGTCACCAATCTCTCGAAAATACGTTTCAAAATTTATCGGAATCCGTTCAACGTTAATATGTGGAAACTGTGGATTCACCTCAGCGTCTAACGTGGAGGTCAATGTTCCCAGTATATTAGCCGTGTTTTGGGCAACATTCAGTTTATCTTTAGCTACGAATTTACCTGGTGTAGGACACGACATCTTTGTTCTATAATGTGTTGCGTTATTTTACTAGCTATTAGGACCGCGGCCTCAAAATTGAACACGTTTGTAAAATACAATAGAGCAATATAAATAATATTTATAAAACTACTTAAAGTAACAACCACTACTTATTAAACCAATTCTTTATATAATTTTCCACAAATTCCAAAATGAATTTGTATAACCACCCCACCTATGGGACCAAGTCAGTCCAAGAAAAAACCAAGAAAAAAAAACAGTCCATGTCTGTCGAACAAAAACGGAACCTCTGGGCCACGTATGAAAAAGACAAGACAAATAAAACGATGGAGTGTGTTTACGAAAAAGACAACCGGGAGGTCACTAATGTGTGCGAGGACTGCAATGGCCCTCTGCGCATCATGGACGATGGCCTCCCCACTTGCATGTCGGCCACTTGCGGGCGTATCTTCACCGACGTGCTCGACTACTCTCCGGAGTGGAGGTATTTCGGGTCAGAGGACAAGAACGCGAACGACCCCTCGCGTTGTGGTAACCCGATCAATCCACTCTTGGAGCAATCATCCTATGGCTGCAAAGTGTTGTGCTCGCCTAAATGTTCGTATGAAATGAAGAAAATCCGGCAATGGATCGAATGGCAGTCGATGCCCCATAGAGAAAAATCGTTGTACGACGAATTCCAGTTTATTACTATTATGGCGGTCAACGCGGGGATACCCAAAATATTCATTGATAGTGCGATGGCGATCCATAAGGATATCAGCGAACAGAAGATTTTCCGCGGCCTCAACCGCGACGGCATCAAAGCCGCTTCGATTTATATTTCCTGTCGCTTGAATGGGTGCCCGCGGACCTCCCATGAAATCGCGGAAATATTTCATTTAGACAAAGCCAGCGCGACCAACGGTTGTTCGATGGCGACCAATATCCTGAACAACATTGACCGCGGTGAAAAATCGGCCATACGGTCCGAAGACTTGTGCGCAACCACCCCGAGCGCGTTTATCGAACGATACTGCAGTAAATTGTCGATGTCGCAAGAGTTGATTATGGTGGCGAAATTTGTGGCGTCGAAACTGGAACAGGGCAATTTGATCAGCGATAATACGCCCCATTCGATTGCTGCGGGAATCATTTATTTTGTGGCGGAGAATTGCCGACTCCAGTTGTCGAAAACGGATATACGGCAAGTCTGCAACGTGAGTGAAGTTACCATCAACAAGTGCTATAAGAAAATGGAGGCGATGAAGGACCATCTTTTACCGAAATCGATTATCGAAAAGTATGCAATCAAGTAACCTCTCCAACATAGGGATAAAAATTTAGGGGCGTATTGTATTGATATGAGTGAACTCGACCAAGACGCAGTGGTTGAAGAGATAGACACAACCGAATCATCGGTTGAAATTGGACAAGAACCCGATGTGCAAGTAGAAAATATTTATTTTACTTTGGAAGAATCCGATTCGGTGAATCCCCTGATTGAACAAACTAAGCAAATCCAACCACTGACCGTCCCCACTTCCGGCCCAGTGATTTTTATTGTTCCCTATCGCGACCGTGATAGCCATTTGGCGTTTTTCATACCCCATATGTCGAAATTGCTGTCGGGGCTCAAATATAAGTATCAAATCTATTTTTTGCACCAGAAAGACAAACGGAGTTTCAATCGCGGTGCGATGAAAAACATCGGGTTTCAGGTCGTCAAGGACATGTACCCGGAAACCTACAAAGACATGACGCTCGTGTTTCACGACATCGACAGCCTCTTGACCACATTGGTCGACGGGGTCGATTTCCGCACGAAAAAAGGCACCATCAAACATTTCTATGGATTCCGACATACATTGGGAGGTATTTTCTCCATTACGGCCGGCGATTTCGAGGAAATCAACGGCTTCCCGAATTTCTGGACGTGGGGATACGAGGACAATCTGATCCAATTACGCGCAAAAAACGCCAACATCGCGATTGACCGCACGATTTTCTATGATACGAAAGTCGGTCCAGAACGAATTGTACGCCTTTACCAGAATTCCATTCGCGAAGTCAATCCGGCAGAATACGATCGGTACAAACAGTTGACGAAGGAAGGCGTCGACTCGATCACGGACTTGGTCTATACGGTTCAACCGACTACTGGATTCGTCGATGTGACGGGGTTTCATACAGGCGTCGAGGAGGCCACGAATTTGACGAAAGATTTCGATCTTATCTACGGCGCCAAACCGTTCGATGTGAGCACACAAACAGTTATCCAGACGAATTTCCGTATGATGAATGTTTCACTCAATGGAGGCGACTTACAACCAAAGTATACACCTCCACCCCCGGTTAATAATAACACGGCGGCAACCATGACGTATGAACCACGATTTTCCATGAATGCGAACCGGCCGAAGCGCCAAGCGCCGAGAATGTCGATGCTTTTTTAACCCTCTCAGGACCAAACATGTGGGAATATGACGAATTTGTCCCATTCCTCCATATAGAATTTTAAAGTTGGTCCTGAGAGGGTTAACGTCTGGAGTTATCTGGGTTCGACCTTATCCAGTCATATATGATAGCATTATGTATCAAAGATACATAATTCTAGACATTAAAAAACACACATAAACAAACGACCATATATTTCAAAAAACCATGCATCCCATATTGAATAAATCCAATCTATTAACCCTCTCAGGACCAACTTTAAAATTCTATATGGAGGAATGGGACAAATTCGTCATATTCCCACATGTTTGGTCCTGAGAGGGTTAAGAGGCTCGCTTTTCGGTTGGTCCGCGCTCGGATTTTATCGCGGTGTCCAAGAATACAATTACTATAGAAAAGACACACCATGTTTGTATTCCGAACAAATCGGGAGAGGTTTGTTGGGGTCGTTTATTTATTTGAATCCGTGTTTAGGATTATTGATGATTCACAAAGAAGTATATCGGTTCGAAGTAAATGTGCGGTCATTTGAAACCGAGAAAAACACGGATTATTATCGTAGGGTGTTTTGATTTGTTGTCGTGGATATATAAAAAATCAAATCATTTGCGTATTCAAAGTGGATTCTCCCAAAGTTCATTGTCGTGTACGATGCGTTGGTGGATCAATTCGAGATTTTGTGTCTTCGTCTTCAATAGAAACATCGATGTCTCGTGTTCGGCTTGCAACATTCGCATTTGTTCCTCTAGTTCTCGGTATTTTTGACTGTGTTGTTCTGTTGTAAGATCGATTTGTTTCAATAATTCCTGGTTCAGCGATTTCGATAATTGTTCGCGTTCGAACGCGAATTTTTCCGCCATTTTCGTTTGCAGTTGTATTTCGACCATTTTTTTGTCTTGGTTGGACGCCTCTTGGTGCATCGAGGTCTTCAAATGAATCACCGTTTCAAACAAAATGTTCATTTTATCTAGGCGACAGGCGCCGTTGCCCGGTCCTTGGTCTATCTGATTGCATAAGTGTTTGTATAAATCAATGATGTAAGGAGGAACTTCTACGTTGTCGACAATCGAATAGAGGTCAACGGCGGCTTTCGGTTGGGGTTCTCGGAAATCGGCCTGCCCCCATTTCACGAACACGTTGCCGCTCACATCGATTTTGAAATCATAGGTATAAATGTTTCCCCAACACGACGCACATGACGCGGTGAAATCGGTGGCGTACAACGTTTTGTCTATAAGGTAACGCGACATTTCGCTGGGTTGTAATAAATTCGGTATTCACTTCTTTCTATTTATTTTTACATAAACGTCTTTATATTGGTGTTTTTGTTATTTGTTCCTATAAAAATAGGATAATTATATATACGATGCCGTCCAGTTCTCAAAAGTGGAGTATTTCCGTGTTTTCTGCGTTCATTTTTTTGTTGGTCGTTAGCCCGTTTACGTACAAATTAACCCAATCGATTTTTGGAGGTCTTTTAGGTAAAGTAGCGGACTCGAGTGGAAACCCGACCACCGTCGGAATCCTCCTGCATACGGTCGTGTTCATGCTCATCGTCCGTGCTACGATGGGCCCATAGGATAATATATTTTCCGAAACATACATAAATCGGTTTTGATTGTTTCTATTAGCTTAAAACCAATCAAATTCACCCTTTCTTTTTTTGTAACAATGCCGATCCTTTGCCCAGACGAGTATTCGATGGTCCAATATGATTCGTATTTCGCCGCGTTTCCCTACGAGTTGTCCGCGTTCCAGAAACACGCCATCCAAGCCATCGTGGACGGGCATCATGTTCTCGTGTGTGCGCCCACCGGTTCCGGGAAAACCCTCCCTGCCGAATTCGCCATCCGTCATTTTATCTCGATAGGAAAAAAAGTGGTGTACACGAGCCCCATCAAAGCGCTGAGCAACCAGAAATATCACGAATTTTCCAGGAAGTTTCCGGAAATAAGCGTCGGTCTATGCACCGGCGACATCAAGACGAATCCGACGGCGGACCTCCTGATTGTGACGGCGGAGATTCTGAACAATGCCTTGGTCACCAACATAGACCGAAAAACACGGTCCGAACTCCCGTTCCAAATCGACATCGAGACGGAACTGGCGGCGGTCGTCATGGACGAAGTCCACTATATCAACGACGCGGCGCGCGGTCATGTCTGGGAACAATCCATCATGAACTGTCCTCCCCATGTCCAGCTCGTCATGCTGAGCGCCACGCTTGACGACCCCGTCAAATTCTCCGCGTGGATCGAATCGACGCAAACGGGTCATAACCGACCGTCGAGACAGGTGGCGTTGGCCCAGACCCGTCATCGGATTGTCCCCTTGACGCATTATTCCTATATTCCGTATCTGGAATCCGTTCCGAAAATCGTGAAAGACAAATCGGAGGTCGGGTTTTTGCGCGACCATACCGACCGATTGGTATGCCTCCAGACCGCCTCCAATGTGTTTCAACCGAACGCGTACAAAGAAACTGTCGATACGTTGAACCTATATGAGAAAAACGAGATTCGTTTGAATCCCAAACATACCCTGAATCAACTGGCGAAATTTATGAAAGGCAAAGAGGACCCCGACATGGATGACTGTTTGTTGCCCGCCATCGTATTTGTCCTATCGCGAAAACAAGTGGAACGGTACGCGGCTGAAATCAGCGCGAGTGTGTGGCCGTTTGACGCCAAAGAACCCTATACGATTGCCCATGAATGCGAACAAATGATCCGGAAATTGCCGAATTGGCGGGAATACGTGGAACTTCCCGAATACCAGACGTTAGTCCGGAATCTGGAAAAAGGGGTGGCGACCCATCATTCGGGTATGATTCCTGTATTGCGGGAAATCGTGGAACTGCTGATTGCGCAAAAGAAAGTGCGTCTATTGTTTGCGACGGAATCGTTCGCTATCGGGCTCGATTGCCCGATTCGCACGGCGGTGTTCACCGGCATCTCGAAATTCGACGGCAAAGGAGACAGACTTTTTTATTCGCACGAGTATACGCAAATGGCGGGGCGCGCCGGCCGTCGCGGCATTGATACGGTCGGCAACGTGATTCATTTGCCGTCCATGTATCGCGTATTGCCTGGAACCAATGAATTCCGCGACGTGCTCAAAGGCACGCCCCAGAAACTCGTGAGCAAGTTTCATGTGGACTATAGCATGGTTCTTAAATCCATGGTAAGTCGTTCAGACGCCAATCCAATCAATCGAAGCATCCAATTCGCCGAAAAAAGCATGATTCGCGGGGAACTGGACGCCGAATGGCGTGCTCAACAACGTATTGCTCAAGAGGCCAAAGAACAATATGATGCGAACCATACCATATTAAAAACGACGCTACGAACACCCGTCGAAACATGCGAGCAATACAACGCATTGAAAACTGCGATAAAAACGTCGGTGAACAAGAAGCGTAAGGAGGCAGAACGCGCGCTATCGAAACTGGAAACGGAATGGAAATGGATTCCGGGCGACGCACAAAGGGTCGCGCATTGCGACGAACTAAAGGAAAAATGGCGACAAGAACAAGATGCAGAAGACCAGTTGCGTGACTGGTTGCAAAACCAGACCTCCAAAATAGTTGAAATCTTGGTGGATGACGGGTTTTTAGCCGAAACTTTAGCCAGTTCTGGTGAAAACGGAGCTTTGGACAGCGGCGGCGGGGCCTTGGACCTCGGCAGCGGAGCCTTGGACCTCGGCAGCGGAGCCTTGGTCAAAGGCTGGTTCGCTTCCCAGGTCGCGGAAATCCATCCTCTTGTCGTAACCAACTGTATTTTCCTATGGGACAAAATGGACCGGTTCAACACGGTCCAATTAGTCGGATGGTTATCGTCGTTTTGCGACGCGCGTTTACCGGAAGAAGAACGGGCCGTAGAACCAGTTTCCGAAGACGTCTTTTTACAAAATCGACTAAAGGAAATGCAGCGAATGTATGAATCCTATGAAGACCGAGAACGCGATTTGGGGCTGCATACGGGGATCGAATACGACCGGGCACTTTGTTTCGATATGGTGGACCGGATGATGGAATGGTGCAACATTAAAACGAGCGAACAAGCGCGGGCATTTGTCCAGAATGAAATCCCGATATCGGTGGGGGATTTCGTCAAGGCGGTGCTCAAAATCAGCGCTACAGCAAAAGAGTTGCGCGCCGTCGCGCTCCATGCCGGGTTCGTTCAGTTCGCCGCCAAACTGGAGCCGGTAGATTCGTTGGTACTAAAACACGTAGTGACGACACAGAGTTTGTATTTGTAGAACTACATTACACGATCGACTGTGATGTTGTATATACATCGACAAACTAAAAAAAACATAATCACAGACATTACTATACAACAGACTAACAAAATCAATGGTTCTCTTGAAACCTGATTTGATTGCGTGGAGGTGAATGAGGGACGAAAGGATGGAAAAACGGTAGGAACCGCTACAAATTTCAAGGAATGACTCATTCTGGTTATTTACATGCACATTTTTATATTTACAAATGTGCATAAAGATATTTCGATGAATTCATCGAACTCAATTCATAAAAATGAATGGTCCTATCACCACTTATTCGGTCGTATGTTGCGACCTGTTGTCGATTCATACGGCATTGTTATATATCGAACGCAATTCTTTGCATGACTACCCGCAGTATTTGGCGTCGGTCTTTCATAAGTTATACGGAAATACGTTGTACGGAAATAAATTCGAACAAATACATATTGACGAGACCGAATTTGTCCGGACTTTTCGTGAATCATTGTCCAAATCTGGATACAAAACCTCCGTTTTATCCGAAAAACCGAGTCATGTGGTTGTCTATTATAACGACGAACAAAAACGGGAGGTCCATCAACTCATAGAAAATAATTTTTTAACGTCTGAACATATGGGAAAAACCCATATAACCAACGTAGATGACTAGTAGTGTTTTCCGTAGCCCATGGGCAACAAAAAATACGACTAGACATTAACGGTTGAATACACGTCGTTTTTGTCGCCTAAACAAGCCTCGATGATTCTATAGGAAACCATGTATTTCGGATTCCGGAATTTAGTCTCCTGTGGGCATCTTTGTGACCTATGACCAGACGTTAACATTATGTATCTTTGATACATAATGCTAAAGGTGTAAATCTAATCGTCGTATGTATCATCTCTCAGGTCTTCTTCGTCGGAAGAAGATTCGACCATAGCGGATTCGTTCGCCGTTGGAGTTGGTTCTTCTTCTTCTGAATCGGAGTTATTGTTAATAATGATGTCTTCCTCTTCTGAATCACTGGAAGAGGATTCGAATACAGTTCTGGTTGCATCGGGTACTGGTTCGTTCCTCGGATCGTTCCTCGGGTCATTCCTTGGGTCATTCCTCGGATCGTTCCTCGGATCGTTCCTCGGGTCGTTCCTCCGTTCATGCCTAGCTCGACGATAAGGAGGTTCGATTTCCATCTCTCTTATTTCATCGTATCCTCGATCGTACGTCGAATTCAGGTCACCCATATAACTGTATCGGTTATTTATAGTGTCGTCATACCTGTGCGTATCCATATAGAACAACACTGAATTTTGTTGGGTCGGTATTGAGTCATAGAACCCGACTATTTTTTTAGGATTACTTTCAGATATTTCGTAAATCGGTTGACCGAATTGCGGATTGTAGCGGATCAGTTCATACATTCGCCGTTTAAGCAACGGCTCGTATTCGTCTTCACCATTGATTGTGTATTGCGTCAGAAAATACAGTTCCAAATACGCACGGAGTTTTTGAATCAATACATCAGCGGGAAAATCCACATGAATGGGAGGATACTTGATTTTGATGGTGCTTCTTCTGGACGAATACCGCGTCGTGTATTTTGAAAACATGGCCCGCGCATTTTCGGCGAGTGACTGCTTCGACATGTTTTTGAAAAACACGTGGACTCCATATCGTTCGATTTCGACGCGATTTTCTTTGGCGAACCGATAAATGTTGAACTCACATAGGAAAAAACGGTGTATGAATTCGTTTACTTTTATGAACGTGCTTTTCATTTGAAAATAAATATTGTATAAATCCGTTTTCGATAAAGGGAGATTGTTATAGGGATTCTTGATCACTCTCGGATAGTATTCGAGTCTATAGTCGAACGGCATGACGTTATGGTGAGCGACCGACGACACGATTAGATTAGTCAGATCGCGCAACGAAAACAAGTAGAGGTTGCCTTTTTGGTAGAGAGGAAAGGTATGGCTATGATTGAGAACCAGGGGCGTCATATAGAGGTCGAAATTGACTTGGATTTTTGCGTGTTTGAATATCCACCTACGTATGAACCGGCGCAAGATATGTAGAATGCGGTAAGTCTTGAAATACAAATCGCGGATTTTAGTGCGTATATTTTCTGAATAAAACGTGTTGTTGTCGACGGATTCTAAAAACTGAGTGTTGTATGCTTTTCGGTAATGGAATGTACTAAAAATCCGAGTGGGCAATCCGATGTATTTTCGATAGGCAATATGTGCAACGAATGTTTCTATATCCCAGTGTTTTGAACCGGCTAACCAAATTTCAATCTCATCTTGTTGGTAGGGTATTTTTTGCAAATCGGTAGACACAAACGGACAGGACGACCATGTGGTCTCGTCCTGATTCGGCATGTTGGCCGAGGGCAACGTGTTTTTTAGTAAACGATACGATAACATGTACGCAAAATTATTAGCGTAGTTCATTTTTTGTTCAGTTTATGTAATTTAAATGAATTTACATAAAATAGAAAAGAATGTTTATATGGGTTCAATTCTAGGTTTTGATGATCCAATTCACACCGAAGTTGAAAGGACGGGTTTCCTTGTTATCGGTAAGTACAGTGGTTGCCGGTATATCTGTATCGTCTGATTGAACATCGACGGTTCGGATAATACCCGTAAATTCATTGTTGACGGTAACGTTGGTTGAGGCATTGTTTACGCTAATTCCAGTTGTAGCCGAGCTAGTAGATGAATTTATGTTATCCGCAACATCCGTGTTTGAATGTATTGATACAGTAGAATCTACCACACTCGTTGAACCGGCTGCTGGAATCCCGTGACTATGACTAGGGTCCGTGATTCCGTGGTTATGTTGAGGGTCTGTGATTCCGTGGTGATGGCTCGGATCAATGATCTTGTGGTGATGGACCTGGGTAGCGTGGTTTTGAAAATTGTTTAGGGACGCATTATACTCTGGGTGAACTGGATTGGTTCCTGAACCACGCAAAAAAGATCCTCTCAAGTCGGGCAACTGAAAGGTCTGAATGCCGTCGCCTCCGAATTGTGTTCCGATGACCGCGAAAAGTCCCGGGTTGTATTGGACAGCGAGAACACGGCCGTCGCAAATGTACCAACCGCGCGGGTCCACGGATCCAGTGAAAGCAAGAATCGAACCGGCGGGTACGTCCTCCTGCAATTCCGGTATAACACCGCGTTCCGGTTTGAAATGCGACACCAATTGATTGTTGTAATAGTTGGTCTTGTTCTGCGACCCGGTACGTCTTAATCTGGCTACGTGCGACATTTTATTTTTGCTATAGGAATTTCAATCAATGAATATATTTAGGGGGCCATTTTTTTCCTATAATTCAAACTAAGCAATCTCCCTAAAAATAGCGACGCCTAACTTTCATACCAATCTTTATACCTAAATGTATCCTTCAACATCGCCAAAGAGTCATGGTTGAGTAGTTCAATTAAAGCGAGTGAATTATCACTTATTTCTCCACTGTAATTTTCGTCTACATCAAAGTTAAAACTACCGGTATTAATGTATATTTCTCGAAACATTTTGTATATTTCTGGATTTTCTAGTTGACAATATTGTAGTTGTTTGGTGGATGGGAATAATTCATTATAACTCCACCGGGTAGCAATTGCAAGAGATGTTTCGGTTATGTTTCGGATTGAATGCCACCATGGTCCCGGATTAAATAAAACATCACCTTCTTCTAACATGATTTCATATCTTGGCGCATACTTTAATAATTTATACTTACTGTTCACGTCAATATCATTCATATCGCGAATTCCACTATAAGAACCGAAATAAATTCCATTTTTCGGAAAATAAGGATAAATTAAACATAAGTAGTCGGGATGCCAGAATGTCCATCGTTTTTTGCCTTCAACCATAAAGAAAAAATTATGGGAGAATGCAGAATGCATTTGAGTTCCATTATTGTTTTCTAAACTAAGAAATATTTGTGAAATGGAATGTTTCATACCAGACATGGATGTTATTCGTTCTATGTCGGTTTTATCAATTATTTCTGGATGTTTCTTCATAAAACTGGTGGAATTACTTAAATATGCTTTATGAGTTGTAATATCTTTTAAATGGCCTGTAAACGTTTCGCCATTTTTATCAAACATAACATGAGTATCGCCATATTTTTCAATAATGTTTTGTATATTTACATTTTTTTTATTTGTTTTCCAATTACCTCCTCTTATAACAAACGGACACTTGTTATTAATAAATAGTTTCATTTTTTTATAGTCTTCCTCCTTTTGAAAAGGATACAAAATAGTCAGTTCGGTGGATTTTTGAATAGGTAAATTTTTAACACAATAATCTTCTATTTTTTGTATAATGGGTATCATTTCATTTTTTTTATACTCATTGTTTCCAGTTATTTGTCTGTAATAACAAATATGATTAAATTCCATCATTAAATTTTTAGGTATTAAATCTTTTCTATCGAACGGATAATCAATTGGATATGGACTATTCCATGCATAATATCCAAATGCAGCGTATAATTTGTACAGTATAAACATAGTTTCATAAGCGAACCATCTTCTGTTTATCAGTATAAGTGCAACAAATGCAATGAATATAGTTAGTATGGATATAAATGAAAAATTGTATTTAGTTTTCATTTATTATTATATTCATAAAATATTGGTTTGTTTCCTATCGTTTCAGACTCATCAAGTACAAGAACTGGTTCAAGTCCCCCAAGATTTCGTCGCGGATATTCAACAGGTCTGAATGTTCGGGGGACTGAAACATTTGGCTCAAATGGACCAAATAATCACGGAACCAGTAGATTCGCCGTTTGAATTCTTTCGACTTTGATGTGGCCAACGGAATCGTGGTCGATAAATGGCTAAACCGTTCCTCCTTCTTTCCGAGCAGCGTCTCGATGAATTTGTCCACGTTCGCACTCAACCGTTCGTGCAATTCGTCCGTAGCTTTATGCTGGGCATATGACCGCGTATTCCAGTGGTAGACCTTGATCATGGTGAGCATATCCATGAACACTTTCACGACCTGATTCTTGTCGACGAATTTACGACTGTCCATTTTTTGGGTCGACCTGCTTCCCGTTCGACGTTTTTTCGCTAAATTCGCGGTTTTTACACGTTTGAATCGGTTCATATGTGGTTTGCTATATAGTTGTATTTGATTTAGTGTCTATAGGAAATTTGATTCATATTCAAAAGTGGAGAGGCGTCAAATGCAATATGCGGTTCGGCGGACATGACGAGACTCGTTATTGCAAACAGTTCAATGTCGTCCGTCGAACGAAACGCGACGACACTGCATTCGGGCGCATGGATCAGTGAAATCAGGTAGGGTATAGTGCGAGGACCCAACTCCGTAACGCATATGGTGTCGAATAAAGCGGACACGTTCGTTTTCCAGCTGTAGTCGACGACGCGGGGTTTCCAATGCTGGTTCATTTGATTTGCCCAATAGAAATGTCCATTGATGATGCAGCCAAATACGATAAATGTAGCATCGATCTCATTGTTGCCTTGATGGACTTTCGTATGGGTCAGTTCAAATATGTTTTCGGGCTCGTCGTAGTCAAATTCGAAACGGTAAGTGCGCGCGATTTGACCCTGGATGGATTCAAAGGTGGGCGCGTAATGTTCGACTAAATAGTTCGCGAATAATTTGATGTCGTCGGAAAATCGAGGCGCCATTTTTTGTACAGTAATAGAAAATGCATTCGGTTGCTTTATGTTGATTATGTATTTGATGATAGAACAAATAATCAACGGTTGGAAGTTCTCTAGTTGGAGGTTCTCTATAAGTTGCGAGGGTTGGACCCATCGTCCGGTTTCGGGTCTTTGTACATGTCGGTGCCGGTCATGATCATGTCGAAATCGCCTGGTACGTATACTTGGGCGTAAATGAGCGACGCAACATACATGAATCCCTCGTAAATGTAGTATTCACAGAAGAAAATCAAGTAGGGGTAGGTGAAAAAGACGGTGAGCCAAACCGAATCCCAGAACTCGCTGCGAGGAATGCCTCTCAAATACTGCTCAAAAAAGAGGACGTGAATCATCGTGAACAAAAAGAGATAAAAATAGACGAGCGCAGTATTCAACAGTTTCATGACTGAATAACTCGCAAACATGTGTTCGTATTTACGCTCGTTCGCATCAGCATCCATTTGTAGTTGCGTTTGTATTTTTTGAATAGAATCGGTCTGTTGTGTAACGGCGTCGATTGCATTTGGAGATCCCATTTTATTTGAAAGGATGTTTTTTATATAGCCAACCCGAGTATACTATTTATTCTGGAATTCTAGACCATTGATATTACAACAGGAGTTCTTAGTTACTTACTAAAGTTTACTAAAAGGCACTGAGGTGCCGGAAACAACTGGTTCCGCGGAAGCACTCGAACCAATTCCACTATAGTTCACTATTGGGAGTTGTCCAGTCATGGGAGGCGAAATTTGTTTATACTCATAGGCATCGTCCAATGTGGTGAAGGCAGATATGGGTACACACGTTTTAGTAGCTTCATTCCATTTGGTGACTCCGGGTTCGCAGCAATCAGCGCCGGTACAGAGAAGTCCATTGTTCGCAGTTCTGGCGGCGGCAATCGTATTTCCTATCGTTCCGCTATTCATAGTGACCCCACTAATATCCTGAGGAGACAACGCCAGCTCGTCGTAGTTCATGTTGCTGCGCGTATAAAGTTCGAAGAAGGCAAACAAGAGGTATAAAATGACTAAAGCCAAGATAATGATGGTAAGTCCATCGAACAAGGCGGAGGGAAGGGTTGGGAATTTCGTTTGTAAATACGAAATGGCTAAATACGCAATTACTCCTAAAATGAGTATAGTGACCATTTCGATGTATTTGGAGTATCGTTTACGGTAACTGTCGTTCAATAGTGCATTACGCATTTGTGCATTGTAAGCATCGTTGACGCTAGCCAGTTTACTGTTTAAACGGGCCGATTCATCTGAAATGTACTGCGTAACATCGGGCATGGTATTATATTTTATAATATAATACTATATTGTGTTTAACGTCTAGTCATATGGGTTTTTCTCTATATGACTAGCTACCTTTGGGATGACTCGTAGTGTTTTACGTTGCCCGTGGACAACATAAAATACGAATATACATTAAGACGGAGGCCCCGATGAAGGAGGTGTTGCAGAACCGGTTCCGACTACACCGGTCGTAAGTAGCAACCCCACGACCATCACGGAAATCCCTCCGATCAATGCAAACCCCATCACTAATTCCTCCATATAAACAAGCGATTTGGAGTCGGAGGAATAGGTTTCGGCGATGGTTTGTGGGGTATACAACGGATGACCCTGGGGAAAATTGAGCAACTGGCTAGACATATCATACTGGGGTTGCGAAAACCCCGACCATACGCTCGCCCCCCCGCTAGGAAAATCAAACCCCTCTTTCATTATTTGTGTTTTATCTGACGGCTGTTTGTCCAACGCTGTTTTTCCGATCGAGGACATGGATGTTTGTCCCGAGTACTCGACAAACGACGAACTTTCCTCTGGATTCTGGATGTTATAATACTGTGGGTTAGACATAAATGTGCTTGCTATTAATATAAAATCGTATTTTGTTTACGCTAAATAATTCTTTATAGATTCTTGAATGTATAGTACAATACCGTGGTTCCAAGTAGCGCCCAGACAAGACCGGTCAACATGGTTGTCTGGTAGTTATCGTCAAACGCGCTCGTATTTGTTCCGGGTGCTTTGTAAATTTCGGCCACTTTTCGGTCAATGTTATCGCGCATATGTTTTTGGACCGTTTCGATTTTGCATTGGTCTACAATAGATTGGTATCCAGATGTACATGCAGTTAAATCCACGTTATATTTGGTCGCATAATCTTTTAATTTTTGAAACGGTGGATCATCATAACGAGGAGTGGTAGTGAATGTAGATGTGTTTGTGGTATATGTGGTATAGGGTATATTATTTTGAGGATGGTGGACATATGGAGACCCATCTCTACCTATTCCATCGTTACCTACTTTGATGTATGAATCGATCTGTTTTACATATGACCCAGAATTCAATGACGGTGAGCCTATGTTTTGCTTTAAAAAACAATTGTTTGTACTGTTTGTATTGATACTAAACCCGATACAGGCAGAGTTGCTATCACATAGGGTTGCACATTCGTTGACCGTCTTTGGACCGAGTTCTTGTAGAGTTGCACTTGTTCCAGGTGCGACTGAAACAATATCATAATCTGTATATTTATTATATGTGGACATGGTTATATTATATTATATCATGAAACTATTTTGGTATTGCGGTCGTTCCAATTCCCGACTGTTTCGACACAGCCGTTGCGGCATTCGTTGCAGCTTCTTTGATCGACTCGATACTCGGTAATACATTCTGGTTCAAATAGATATAATAGAGGAGAGCACCAATACCGATAATTAGGTTGAATGTGTAAATGATTTCGCGGTTGTAGAGGTTCTTCATATTTGTGTATTTTTCTATAGACTTGGAGCTTTCATTCGATGTTTTGACTAAAGAATCATATCCCGTCTTGTTACCAACACATTCAGCGCCAGTTCCTATACCGGATACATTTTTTAATACTCCGGAAGAATCGGTAGTACAATAGTTTGTGTTCATATAATACATATCATTTTCACTATAGGCAACTTCAACATTCGGCATTGCAATAAAAAAAGGAATGGTATACTATTCTTTTTTTTATTTTTAGTTGATATATTCAATTCTGCGTTCCTTATACACAGACTCTGTAAAATGGTGTTTCCGTTGCGGTCGGGCTAAACCGCAAAACCTCGCATACTTCCCCCGGTCTCATACAAATGGCTAAAGCTACTGGATCGAACCGCGATATTTCCGGTAATTGTTTGGTCGTTTTGATATTGTATTTCTGCATCATTTGTTCGGTTTCCTCTTGACTCAAGACCCGCGTTTTCGGTACCAAAGTGTGCTCGCGGATATTGAACTGGAGGCGGTCGATGTTATGAACGACCACAAAATAGCCATTGCGATCATACAAGTATTTGACTCGGTCGATCAGTGGTTTGTTCGGTTCGCCGTCGATGATTAATATGAGCGTGTCCGTTTTTTCCAAGACAGCGTCATTGATATAGAGGTCCTCAATCAGTTCCGACAAGATTTTGGCGCTGGCGAGTTTCGTGTTGGCCGTGGTTCCGCAGAGATATTTGACGTAGACTTGGTTTTTGTCGCCGGGAATAATCATGTCGTGCTGTGAGTTCTGGACCATGGCGTCGACCTCGTTGATACTGAATCCGACGTACTCAGACACGTCGTAGCCGAGGTTTTCTAGATGGTCGAGGATGATACGGCGCGAATTATAAATAGCAAGGACACGATTGGAGGACATTGTTGATAAAGAAATATAATTTATATGGTTGTATATTTATGTTTGTTTGTATGTTCAATTTTAGCCCTCTCCGGACCAAACATATGGGAATAGGACGAATTTTGCCTATTCCTCCATGTGAGGGTTAGGTGGGTGGCGGCGAACCTACACGAATAAGCGAAATTCCTATAGTAAAGTTGGATTATATGTTCACTAAATATGAATTGGGAAATGTTTTTGTTTGTGGACCCCCTCCTCCATTGTACTGGGGTCCACTCACAGTAAAATAATGTGCCGGTATTGCGTTGTTCGATTGATTTGATGCGTTATTGTGAGGTATTCCTCCTATAGGCGGTGGTCCTCTTGGCGTGGGCACTGCATAACTCTGATGATTTATTTCTATGAGCGGCATGTTTTTCGTCGCGTTCGTCACATCGGAATTCCTCTTTTGCTGCAGCGACTCCATGTCCACTTCGCCTATTTTATCGGATTTATAATCATCTTTTGGCGTCGGAATGGTGAACCCGCTATGTGCAGCCGGAACATAGTTGTGCATTTGACGCATTCCTCCGCGCCCTTTGCTACTCAGCTCTTCGGGCGACATGCCGTAATCCGTGAACCGCTCCGACACAATATCACCTCCTCCAATTTGGTATCCTAAAGGTTCGCCATTGTTCCCCGTTGCACGGTCCGTCATATCCTGCAGTTTCGGCGTCAAGTGACCGTAAATTTCGGAGCCGGTTAAAACACGGAAATTCTGATTGATCAGCACGAGACTCGGTACGGACTGGACATTCGGAGGCAACATGACTTTGGTGCCGCGATCCAGGATCAAATAGGTCTGTCCCGACACGGGGTCGACTGTGCGTCGATCCACCGATAGGAAATTCATTTTGGAAGACAACCCATTTTTCGCTAAATACTGGAGGAGTTTTTGGCTATGCGTGCAATTGGTGCTATAATACAAAATATCCATACGCCAATATATAAATAAGCTGCGGATATAACGGTGTTTTTATTGAACGCTGGAAAATAACATCTCTAGCCACTTTCGTTTTGTTCGGTGGTATAGAATCAATTCTTTCAACCCTCTCAGGGCCAAACATGTGGGAATGGGACGAATTTGTCCTATTCCTCCATATAGAATTTTAAAGTTGGTCCTGAGAGGGTTAACATAGGGTCGTATGTGTTGTTGCCTATGGGCAACGGAATTCGTCATCTCGAGATGAGCTAGTCATATGGACAAAAGCCTATATGACTAGACGTTAAGAACATGGATTATATAAAAATTAGACGGAGGACTTGCACATGTTGAACAGCAACCGGTTCTTCAAATAAGAGAGCAAAAATCCGAAACTGTAAATAATCGACAAGAAATAGAATTCAATGCCGAGCTTCTTCTTCATACCCGTGTACACGATACCGATCAAGAGCATGAAAAAGAACGCAATCTCCACTACAGCAAAAATGTAGAAGTACAAGCAATATTCGTTGCTAATCGGGCCAACCAAATCGTCTAAAAAAGCCATTTTTGCTAGATTTCTATATGATATAGTTTATTCGGAGAAGATTTTGGAAAATCAAAACCAAAAATCAAAACGAAGTCTTGGTCGCCTAAAGGATAATAAATAAATTCTATCGAGGTATATTATATTATTGGACATGGACAACAATACCATATGGAAAATTATTGATTCACAGTTTGAGGAAACCCCGCAACATTTAGTCCTCCATCACATTGAGTCCTATAATGATTTCTTTCGGAAAGACATCTACGATATTTTCCGTGACCAAAATCCTCTTAAAATCGTATCTGCCTACGACGACAAGTCGGGGGATTATAAACACAAATGCAATCTCTATTTCGGAGGCAAAACCGGTAAGCGAATTTACTATGGGAAACCGGTGATTTACGACAAGGACAATACGCACTACATGTATCCGAACGAAGCGCGGTTACGTAATATGACGTATGCTATGACGATTCATTATGACGTGGAGGTAGAATTCGTGGATAATTTGGAACCAGGGGAACGCCCCTATGAGATTGGGCCGGAATTCTTGACGGACGAGAACGACCATTTAGTACAGATGGGCGGAGGCCATTTTGCAGATGAATACGATGGTACAAATGAAATGGATGGAGGTTCCGTCTATCAAAAGGAATATGCCGAAATCGATTTCAATAATTCGCTAAAGTATAAACAAAATGGCGGAATACCCTTGAGCGCATTGGACGATGAACTGGTTGGAGGTGCCCCAGGGACTGGTAAAAGGGCAAACAAACAAAACGACGATACAAATGGTCGACCGGTACAACCGATGGCGTTGACCCCTGAATTAGCCAAGAGGTTGCGTGAAGCCTTGGAACAGAGTTTGGAGCAGGGGCAAGACGGAAAGGTCATGCAACGCCGTATCCTGATCCTCCCGCATATTTATTTAGGTCGGTTTCCCGTCATGGTTCAGTCGGATTATTGTATACTGAAGGGCATGCCGAAAGAGATTCGCTATGGATTCGGCGAATGCCGCAACGATCCGGGAGGATATTTCATTATTCAGGGCAAAGAGAAAACCGTGGTCATCCAGGAGAAATTCGGCGACAACATGCTCTATTTACGCAAAGGCACGATTTTCAAATCGGAAATCGCGGCAGAAGAAGACACCAATATTTTTGCGGGACCTGCGAAGGATGAACTGGTCAGTGTTCCGGACAAATACTTGTACTCGATTGAAATCCGGTCCGTTTCCGAGAACGTGTCGAAACCGAAACGCACCCTTTCGGTACAACTCTTAGCACCGACTGGCCGGTTTTCCAATATGAATATTGTCGTGAATATCCCCAACGTGCGTGCCCCGGTGCCTCTCTTCATTGTGTTTCGCGCTCTCGGCGTCCTGTCCGATTACGCCATTATCGAGACGTGCCTCCTGGACATGAAAAAATACGAATTCATGGTGGATTCGTTTGCGCCTTCGGTGCACGACGCGGGCATTGTCTATGACCAACCTATGGCTCTCAAATACATTGCCGAGCTCACGAAATACCACCATACGAATTATGTGCTGGAGGTTTTGAGCGATTATTTTTTGCCGCATGTGGGAGAGACGAATTATCGCGAGAAAGCCTTGTTCCTCGGACATATGGTATTCCGCCTCTTGTGCGCTCACCATGGTCTAGAGGCCGAAACGGACCGCGACAACTTGCGGTACAAACGCGTCGAATTGTTTGGCGTTTTGTTCCGTGAATTGTTCAACGAATATTTCGACGAGCAACTGAAATACATTTACCGACGATTCGACGAACTCATTTATTTCAATAACAACCAGTACGAGAACGACTTGGTCGGGCTCATTCACGGAAACTACCGCGACATTTTTTCGAAACGATTCGTGGATGAAGGCGTCAAGAAAGCTTTCCGTGGAAGCTGGGGAGGCAAAGAACATACGAAACGTGTGGGCATCGTCCAGGATTTGAACCGCCTTTCTTTCAACTCGGCACTTAGTCATTTACGGAAAATGAATTTGCCTCTCGACAGCAGCGTGAAATTGGTCGGGCCACGTGTGCTCCATAATTCGCATTGGGGATACATTGATCCGATCGACACGCCCGACGGGGCGAACATAGGAATTCATAAGACGATGGCCATCTCGACGTATGTGTCGCGCGGTTATAGCCGCAACGCCATGATTCAGTGGCTGCGCGAAAACACGGACCTCCGTTCCAGTTCCGATTTCGAACCGGCCCAGCTCGCCGACCACACGAAAGTGTTTGTGAACGGCTACTGGTGTGGGAGTGTGAGCGACCCTACTAAAGTGGTTTCGCAACTCAGGTTGTACCGCCGCAATGCGTTGATTCCGATTTATACGAGCATCGCCTTCGATGTGCGCCAGAATGCAATTTTCCTATATACGGACGCAGGCCGCATTTGTCGCCCCATTTTCTACAAGGACGAAATCACGGGGAAGTTGTCGTTCGAATTGTCGGCGGAAACGCGCACGAAAATCGAGAAGGGGGAGCTGAAATGGACCGAATTGGTGTCCGGCACCAACGCCAAACGCGACGATGTTGCGTTCCATCTCAACCACGTCCAGATGTACAGACTCGCCGATTTATATTCCCTATCGGAACAGGAACGAAACGCCACGAGTCCAGCCGCAATCTCGCGATTTATCAAGAACAAATCCGTGGTCGAATTCATCGACCCCAACGAGGCGGAGTACGCATTGATTGCTCTATCGTACAAGGACTGGGAACTGAACCCGAAAAAACACCGGTTCTACACCCATATGGAAATCCATCCGTCGTACTTGTTCGGGACCATGTGCAACCAGGTGATTTTGCCGGAAAACAATCCCGCCGTCCGCATTTCGTTCTCTTGCAGTCAGAGTCGACAGGCGTGTTCGCTTTACCATACGAATTATATGAACCGTATGGACAAGACGGCAGTGGTCCTCAACAGTCCGCAGGTCCCCTTGTTGAAATCGCGGTACTACAAACACCTCCATAATGAGGAAAACAATTACGGAGAGAACGCGATTGTGGCCATCATGTGTTTGAATGGGTACAACGTGGAGGACGCCATTTTGGTGAACCAGGGCGCGCTGGATCGCGGACTGTTCCGGACAACCTATTATACTTCCTATCAGGCCCACGAAGAACGCGAGACGACGGGCGACAACGAACAGCGAGTCAAAGCCTTCACTTCGGTGGGAACGGACGAATCGGTGGTCCGCCTGCTTCCGGGACACGACTATCGTCAGTTGGATCCGAACGGGCTTATCCGCGAAGGCACGCCAGTCAACGACAAAACGATTTTGATTGGATTAACTGCGTCGAACAGTACCGAGACGACCAAAGTCGACGAATCGGTCGCGCCCAAGAAGGGTCAATTGGGTGTCGTGGACCGTGCGTTCATGACGGTGGGCGAAGAGGGCGAACGTATCGCGAAAGTGCGTGTCCGGGAAACGCGTATCCCGAATTTGGGCGACAAAATGGCCTCTCGCGCTGGTCAAAAAGGGACCGTCGGCATGGTGGTGGCGGAAGCGGACATGCCGTTCACGAAAGACGGGCTCCGGCCCGACCTGATTATCAATCCCCATGCACTCCCGACGCGTCAAACCATTGGACATTTGGTGGAGTGTTTAATCGGCAAGGTGGGGCTCCAGTATGGCGCCTTCAATGATTGCACGGCGTTCAACAACGAAGGGTCGAAAGTGGCGTTGTTCGGCGAAGTGTTGTCGCGAACGGGCTACCATTCGAGCGGGAATGAGATTTTCTATGACGGAATGAGCGGGCAACAAGTGGAAATGGAGATTTTTGTGGGTCCGAATTACTATATGCGTTTGAAACACATGGTGAAAGACAAAATCAATTATCGCGCGAAGGGTCCGCGTTCCGCGCTCACGCGACAGACGGTGGGAGGGCGCGCAAACGACGGTGGTCTGCGTATTGGCGAAATGGAACGCGATGTCTTGATTGCCCATGGAATCAATCATTTCTTGAATGAGAGTCTGATGACGCGCGGGGATGAATACCAGATGGTGATTTGTAACAAAACGGGACTCATGGCGATCTATAATCCGGCGAAAAAACAATTTTTGAGCCCGGCAGTAGACGGTCCTCTCCAATTCCATATCAACGATACGGACCGGTCCATGACGCTCAATACAATTAGTCAATTCGGGCGCAGTTTCAGCGTGGTATCGGTGCCGTATTCGCTCAAACTGTTGATGCAAGAGCTACAGGCGATCAACGTTCACATGCGTATTATTACAGAGGACAACATTGACCAGTTCGAAAGTATGAGTTACTCGGATAACCTGCAACGTCTGACGTTGGACAAAGACATGACGCCGAACAAACTCGTCGAACAAATAAAACAACAACTGAAAGGCCGAGAGAAAGCACAACGGTCCACCGATTCGGTGTATTCTTTATCACCGGCTCTTGAGTCAGTTGAATCCGAAACCAAACGTTTTGAGTCGCCTCCTTATCCGGATGACGAATCACCGGTGTATGTTCCTGGACAATATACAACTAATTCACCCG
>Ga0114963_10000704_pt1 | contig 22686 bp, 24 predicted proteins | sample C_131016_EF_Meta_FD_87019 | JGI IMG/M metagenome (GOLD analysis project Ga0114963, IMG submission 87019) | Freshwater microbial communities from Lake Croche, Canada to study carbon cycling - C_131016_EF_MetaG | ecosystem: Environmental > Aquatic > Freshwater > Lake | place: Lake Croche, Canada...
ATCGACATGCGCATAGTGGCGGTTCTTGGTTTCATATTCGACGTGAGCCGTCGAAATCGTGATCCCGCGAGCCTTTTCTTCAGGCGCCTTGTCGATCTGGTCGTAAGCGGTGAAATGCGCACCTCCGGCTTCAGCGAGCACCTTCGTGATCGCAGCCGTCAATGACGTCTTCCCATGGTCAACGTGACCAATCGTACCGATGTTGCAATGCGGCTTATTCCGCTCAAACTTTTCCTTGGCCATGGCTCTTCATCACCTCTTATCATACACCAAAATCGGATGTTCCCTCTGGCGCGATCAAGCAGGCCAAAGTCCAACAGCGCGCCCGAAATATCGCCAAATTCCGCGCCGTTCAAGCGAGAAAACTTCTCTATGGGGCTTTTGTGACGGTTTTATTAAAAATCAAGGCAAAGACAGGCGGACATGGCATTTATTGAGACACCCCAACACCACCCTTTGCATAGTGCGACTGCGCGCCCGAGCTGATGCGAGGTCCTAAAATAATAAACGGAGCGGGTGAAGGGAAACGAACCGCCAAAGTCCCGCCCTGCAGGCCGTCAAAACCAAAAAATAGAGGGTTCTGGATCCGGAGTGGACTAAATGGAGCGGGTGAAGGGAATCGAACCCTCGTATTCAGCTTGGAAGGCTGCTGCTCTACCATTGAGCTACACCCGCTTGATGGAGGTGCTTATGCCAGCACTCGCTGCCAGTGGCAAGATGGAATGTTGTGTTTCGGAGTTGGTGTGCCGTCTCGAGCCAAAAGTCGTGGATAGCCGGAACAAGTCCGGCCATGACAGTGTGGGGGGGATTTGGGTGGTCGGTTTGGGGACGTTGTTTGGAGGTTTGGGTTTGGAGGCGTCGGTTTGGGGATTTTGTATGGGCAGGTCGAGAGTTAAAGCGGCATCACCAAGCAAACGCGCCGATAGCTCCAAAGCTGTCATGACCGCCCTTGTGGCGGTCATCCACGATTTATTTTAGGTTTTGAAAAAGGTAAACCACAGCCCCTTGCAAAGCGCGACTGCGCGCCCGAGCTGATGCGAGGTCCTGATAAAAAAAGATTGGTGGGGGAAGCAGGACTCGAACCTGCGAAGGCGTAGCCAGCGGATTTACAGTCCGCCCCCTTTGCCGCTCGGGACATTCCCCCATACCTGTCGAACTCCGGCTTGCAAGTCCGACGCAGGATACGAAAAGCGCTCGCATCATGTGCGCCGCTTTATGGTAGCCGATCGGATTGGTGTCAACCTGAAAAAGCGCAAAGACAAAAGATCTTTCTTGAAAACGGCCGATTTGCGTCTCACTGCCGCCCATGCGAAAGAAGGGGCAACCAAGGAGCTTCTCTTGAAACAGCAACGTCCGCCACAGGGCTTTAAAGGCAAACGCGGGTCCGAAACACCCTCTGGCGTATCCCGTACAAGCGGGCCGAAGTCGGCTGGCGCTGGCCAGTTCCAGAAGCCCTCGCCGCGATTTATCGAGCGCGAGACCAGCCGCTACGACAATCCGTGGCGCGGACGTGATGCCAAAGCGCATGAGCCGAACCAGCAGGAGAGCCGTTCCTACGAACGACAGGACCGCCGCAAAGCCGGGCCCGATATGGGGGCAGGCCTTGAAGGCCCGCGCCATGGCCGCATGATGCTGTATGGCCTGCACGCCGTGAATGCCGCACTGGGCAATCCCAAGCGCCGCTCCCACCGCCTTTATGTGACACCCAATGCCCTGCCCCGCCTTGACCGCGTGCCGACCGATCGCGGCTTCGAGACCATCGAGGTGCGCCCCGATGCGCTGGACAGGCTGCTGGGCACGGACACCGTGCATCAGGGCGTCGCGCTTGAAGTCGAGCCGCTGGCCGGTGTCGGACTGGATGACCTGGCCACCGAGGGCATCGTGCTGGTGCTGGACCAGATCACCGACCCGCACAATGTCGGGGCGATCCTGCGCTCGGCAGCGGCCTTCGGCGTCAAGGCACTGGTGGTAACCGAACGCCACAGTCCGCACATGACAGGCGTGCTGGCCAAGACCGCCTCCGGCGCGCTCGAACATGTGCCGATCATCGAGGTGGTCAATCTTTCGCAATGCCTGATCCAGTTGGGGTCGATGGGCTTTTGGCGAATCGGGCTGGATTCCGAGGGGGCGGAGGTGCTCAACAACACCAAGATCACCCCGCCGCTGGCTTTGGTGCTGGGGGCGGAGGGCAAGGGCTTGCGACGCCTGACCCGCGAGCGTTGCGATGTGCTGGCCCGCCTCGATATGCCCGGCGCAATCAAAAGTCTCAATGTCTCCAATGCCGCAGCCATCTCGCTGGCCTTGTTGACCCTGCGGTAAGACCCGCCCGAACCCCTTGCCCTGCAAGCGCCCCTACACCTTTTCGCCTTAGACGAAGTGTGGGGGTTCGTCGCATACCATTCCCCTCTATAGTGATGGCTCACGGTTTGTTGTTCGGTAATGTTCGCGTTGCTGTCCAAATAGCCGATTTGAAAGGCTGGCATCAACCGATCAGCCATACAGAACAGATAGTCACTTGTGGATCGGAACAGATTTGCAGGTGATCAGGGTAAGGAGACACGGGGATCGCCAAGCGGTTCTCACGATCAAGGGGGATGACGAGTGTGGCCGCGTGACACAACCATATTCACGCCTTTCCCCGTTCATAAACCCAAGACACAGAACAAGCTGATCTCGGCTTGGCCTGTGGAACGGTTTGACTTTCCAGCAAGCTCAGAAGGAACAAGTGTATGAGCGAGACAGATTACTCCCACGGTGCGGCAGACCGCCCTATGACGGCCGAAGAAAAGCGGGTTATTCTCGCCTCTTCGCTTGGCACAGTGTTCGAATGGTATGATTTCTATCTTGCCGGTTCGCTGGCTGCCAACATCAACGCCAACTTCTTTTCGGGCGTTAACGAAACCGCCGGTTTCATTTTCGTGCTGTTGAGCTTCGCGGCAGGTTTTGCCGTGCGTCCGTTCGGCGCATTGGTATTCGGTCGTCTCGGCGACATGATCGGCCGCAAATACACCTTCCTCGTCACCATGACCCTGATGGGCGTCGCTACCTTCGTTGTCGGCCTGTTGCCGAATTATGCCGCCATCGGCATTCTGGCACCCGTTGCCTTCATCATCTGCCGCCTGATGCAAGGTCTGGCACTGGGTGGTGAATATGGTGGTGCGGCAACCTATGTGGCCGAACATTCGCCACAGGGCCGCCGCGGCTTCTACACCTCGTGGATCCAGACCACCGCAACCGTCGGCCTGTTTGCCTCGTTGCTGGTGATCCTGACCCTGCGTCTGAGCCTCACTCCAGAAGAATTTGCGGCTTGGGGCTGGCGCGTGCCGTTCCTGGTCTCGATCGTTCTGCTCGGCGTGTCGATCTGGATCCGCTTGCAACTCAACGAATCCCCTGCCTTCCAGAAAATGAAGGAAGAGGGTTCGCTGTCCAAGGCTCCGCTCAGCGAAGCGTTCGGCAAGTGGCAGAACCAGAAGATCGCCATCATCGCTTTGCTCGGCGGCACCGCCGGTCAGGCTGTGGTGTGGTATACGGGCCAGTTCTACGCCCTGTTCTTCCTGACACAGACCCTGAAGATCGACGGCACGACAGCCAATTTGCTGATCGCTCTGTCACTGTTGATCGGTACGCCGTTCTTCATCTTCTTCGGTTCGCTGTCGGACAAGATCGGCCGTAAGCCGATCATTCTGGCAGGCTGCCTGCTGGCGGCTGTGACCTACTTCCCGCTGTTCGGCAAAATTGCCGAAATCGGCAATCCGAAGCTGATCGAGGCCCATAACAACGTTAAAGTTGTTGTGAAAGCCGATCCTGCCGCTTGCGGTAGCGTGTTCGATCCTGTGGCGATCCGTGTCTTCACCCAGTCATGCGACATTGCACGTCGCGCTCTGGCTGCAAACGGCATCAAATACACCTCTGAAAACGCCCCTGCCGGTTCGGGCACCGTTGTCAGCATCAATGGCAAGGACATTGCCGTTGCCAATGAGGACAAAGGCTTTGCTGCCAAGGCAACCGCTGCGGCTGTCGAAGCCGGCTATCCCAAGGTTGGTGACTCCACCATCCTGAAGGCCGCCGGTATCGGTGCATTGTTTGCGAGCGAACGTGCTTTGACCCTGGTCGGTCTTTTGCTGATCCTCGTTCTCTATGTGACCATGGTGTACGGCCCGATTGCCGCTCTGCTGGTTGAATTGTTCCCGACCCGCATCCGCTATTCGGGTATGTCCCTGCCCTACCACATCGGTAACGGCTGGTTCGGCGGCTTCCTGCCTCCTACCGCCTTTGCGATTGCGGCCTCGACCGGCGATATCTTCTCCGGCCTGTGGTATCCGATCGTGATCGCGCTCGGGACCTTCGTGATCGGCCTGGTCTTCATGCCGGAAACCAAAGACCGCGACATCTTCAAGGACGGTTGATGCGATTGGACGGGGCCGGATCAACCGGCCCCGTTCCGACCGCTCAGGCGGAGATAAAGACAACAAAAAAGCCCCTCGCGGGGCTTTTTTTATTGGTCAGGACATGTTGCGACCGGGGCAGTGCCGATCGCCTTTATAGTGTCCGCGGCAGAATAGTGTCAGCGGCAGACTTCCTGCTGGCGGATGATCCACTGTCCGAGATAGGGGTCCCAGATCCGGCGCTGCACGAGACGGCAGTTGTAATAGGGCTCTGGCTCCGCATAATAGGGCGTGCCTGGATAATAGGCCGGCGGGGCCGAATAGACGGGGGCAGCCTGCGCACGTGGCGCAGCCAACAAAGCTCCGCCAAGCAGGGCGCCAGCGACCACGCCACCGGCCAACCAGCCATTGCGGTCATAGCGCGCCTCAGCCTGCTGAACCGTGCCGGCAGCCAATGCCGCCACTGCCACAGCGGTCAAAATGACTTTACGCATTGCACTCTCCATCTTTGCGGTCAATTTTCATGGGTCATTATATCGATTATAGTCCAGAGCATACAATCTGCAAATGCCTGAATAGCCGGTTCAAATATCTGCACCCTCGGCCAATCCTGCTCGATAGAATCGCAGGGTTGAGACTTACAGGCTCTTATTACATCTAATCATGGCCCTTTCTAGGCCAACCGATGTGAACAGAAGCTGAATAAGGGCACAAGATCGGGAAGGCCTGGGACTGAAATTCAGATTGCACGGCTTTTTTGCTTGCTCTTCGTCTCAGGTCTTGATAGCCACTTTCTCACCAAGACAGCCGATTTAGCTCAGTTGGTAGAGCAACCGCCTTGTAAGCGGTAGGTCGCGAGTTCGAGTCCCGCAATCGGCACCATTTCCTTCTAATGTTGGGTGCAACTTTCCTTGCTGGTGTCATCGGCAGGCCCCTTTTGGCAGGTTTTGACATCGAGACGGCCGGAGGGATCAGGGCGGCCTTTCACCTTCACTTGTTTGGGAGCGGCGACCCGATCGGGCAGATGCCCGGCGGGCAGGACCCGGTTGATCCGCGCCCCGAATTGGACCATCACCGCCGATCCATTGGGTAGGACAGGATCGTCATCCCCTTGCAACTGGTCGATCACCTGGGTGGTGCCGTCGCTGAAGCTGATCGTATATTCGATGCCGTTATCGGTCTCGAAATAATGGTGCAGTCCCATGCCCGCTAATCCGCCCGCGGCTGCCGACACCAGCCAGGCCGCGCTATTGCCGCCCGCCGCCGCCCCTGCCACACTGCCTGCCAAGGCACCGGCCGTCACAGCGGGTTGGACACTGGAGCGGATATTGACCCGCCGCTGGTCGATGATGGTACCGAATTTCACTTTATAGGCTTGCGAGGCATCCGCCTCCTTCACATCGTTCAGGGAGCGGTTGGCACAACCAAGAGTTAGAACACAGAGCAGAACAACACTGCAAATCCGCATGGCAAACCTCTAAAAAATGTCAAAAAATGAGACTCGATGATAAGCCATCTTTCAATCACGGATCAACAACTCAGACGCCTGATCAAGACCGGGCAGATTGCTTGCGCCGGACATGGTCCTGCGCGTATTTTCGGGCGCCTCGATTGCCGGTCAGGCAAGCGGATGCACCGGCGCAATCGTGTGTTTTTTGTCGATCCTGGGGAGGCCCTGGACCAAGGGTTCAGACCTTGCGGCCATTGTCTGCCGCTCGCATACCGGCAATGGCGCAGCGCTAAACCTGTGACATTGGAGGATTAATACTGTTTGGCGAAAGGGTATGCCGTCGGGCTATGATGCTATAAAGTTGAAGACAGCAGACCTGTTCTGAGTGGAGCCCCCGTGACAACCATCAAAAATCTGGCTTTTGTGACCAGTGACATGCCGGAGGCGCGGCTCGCCGCCAGCCACTTTGCCAAAGTCTATGGTGACGTGCCGCCCGAGCAGGCCGATGTGATTGTCGCGCTTGGCGGGGATGGCCTGATGCTGCAAACCCTCCACGACTTCATGGATCAGGGCAAACCGATTTACGGGATCAATCGCGGCTCAGTCGGCTTTTTGATGAACGAATATCGCGAGCTTGACCTGCTGGACCGGATCAAAAAAGCCGAACGCAGCATCATCCATCCTTTGCTGATGCGGGCCACAGATCAGGAAGGGCATATTTGCGAGGCCCGCGCGATCAACGAAGTCTCGATTTTCCGGCAATCCTACCAGGCCGCCAAACTCTCGCTGTCGGTCGACGGCCGGGTGCGGATGCCTGAATTGGTGGCTGATGGCGTCCTGGTCGCTACTCCAGCAGGCTCGACAGCCTATAACCTGTCGGCCAACGGTCCGATCCTGCCACTCAATGCGCCGATGCTGGCCCTGACGCCGATCTCGGCCTTCCGTCCGCGCCGTTGGCGCGGGGCCTTACTGCCCGACAAAGCCACCATCACGATTTCCGTACTCGAGGCGCAAAAGCGTCCTGTCAATGCCGTGGCCGACCACTTCGAATTTCGATCGGTTGTTGAAATTCAGGTGAGAATGGATCGTGAAACCGAACTGGTCATGTTACACGACCCCGATCACGGGCTGGAAGAACGCATTTTGCGCGAGCAGTTCGGGACCTGACCTTCAGGCCGACCGGGCTTTGGAGGGAACACTCACTGATCCTAACGCTCCAAAAAAGCGGTTACTATCGGGCTTGAAGGGCCAAGAAAAAGTCTTCGCTGCCTTATCTGCTCCAATGGCATGATAAACAGCATAGGCTGATTGAGGCTCGACCACATCATCCTGCAGACCGCTCGGCTCCGGCATTTCGGGAGCAGCCATCGATTTGAGCGTTAAATCATAGCGTCTTTTCTGGGCATGTTCGATCAGCAGTCTGGCTTCGCGTTGCAACATCATACCATAGAGCGCATCCTCAACCGGAATGCCTTTCTTGTCCATCATCCTGATCAGACGGGTCACGGCCTCATAGTCGAGGGGCTGGCCGTCCTGCAAGGATTTTGTCTCCTCCATAATTCGCGCAAGCAGTTGACCACTATGCTTTGACAGGCCGGCATAGCGGCACAAGCCCCGCAGGGTAAATCCACCCATCCGGCATAAGCGCAGGGCGCGGACCGGTTTCATGGCGCAGGCCTCGGCCAGCAAAGCGGCTGTGAAAGCGAATTGTCCGGCCAGAGCGGCGCGGATGATCACAAATGTATTGAGCCACCGGCGTTCATGCAGGAAGCGCGCAATAGCAGGCAGTTCATGCCCTTCAGCCTGTGCCGTCCGCAGGACAATGCGGTCGAGACGGCGCTCGAGCTGTTTCACGTCGGGTTGGGGTGGTTCGCCGGCCACATCGCCCAGAAAATCGATTTTCAATTTCACAAAGGCCGAGACATCATGACGGCGCAACAGTTGGGCCGTGACCTGCTTATGATCGGCATGTGTCGGATTCTCGAACCGTTGCCAGACCCGTTCCGAGGCCTCCAGCGTCAACCGGCTGCCAAGATTGTCCAGCAATTTCAGAACAGCGGCGTTGCAAGCCGATTGGGCCAGCGTATCAACCACCACCGGCGAGAGATCCGTGCGACCGGCAATGGCACATTGCACGAGCGGGTTGTTGCTGGCGAGGCCCGCCAGCAATTCGGTGTCCGGCAGGCAGGTCGAACGGGCAAAAACGGGGGCTGACACCTGGGCCACATCTTTCGCAAGGATGAGGTGCAGCGAGCGGGGGAATTGTGAGGAACCGGCCACAACCCCGGACAAGGCAGAACGGACCTCGATGGCCGGATCGGCTGCCATGGCCGTCAACGCCAGCAGGATATTGTCCTGGTCAGGATGCGGTTCTGTTTGTCCGGCATAGGCTCGGGCCAGAACACCGGTGAGTTCCGCGCGTTTATGGCGATCGACCCGATTGGCATAGAGCAAAAACATGTGTGAAAGATCCATTGTAAAAAACCTGCCTGCAGTATGATTCCCTTGATTTAGAATAGAAAAACAGAGTTAATAAATTCCTAACATGATCAGATCGATGATCGGGAGGACAGGCCCATGGATACGCCCCAGACACCGGCCGACAAACAGCGGCACCAGCGTGGCGGCCTGTTTTACGAGGATTTCCACATCGGCGAGCACATCCGGCACCGCTTGACGCGCACCGTCACGCAGATGGACAATATGCTGTTTTCCAACATGACCCTGAACCCGCAGCCGCTCCATGTCGATGCGCATTTTTGCGCAACCGAGACGGAATGGGGCAAGCCCTTGATGAATTCCCTGTTCACGCTCGGGCTGATGATCGGCATCGGCGTCAATGACCTGACCAACGGCACCACCATTGCCAATCTGGGCATGACAGACGTGGTTTTTCCGCATCCCCTGTTCGAGAATGACACGGTGCATTGCACCACTGACATTGTCGACAAGCGTGAGTCGCGCTCGCGGCCTGATGCAGGTATCGTGACTTTCCTGCATCGGGCCTATAACCAGCATGATGTGCTGGTGGCCCAATGTCACAGACAGGCTTTTATGCGCAAACGGCCTGTGGTCTGACCCTCTGCCGCCTCCCTCTCGATCACAGGATCATCCCCCATGCGTTCTCTGCTGTTTGTTCCGGGCGACAGCCCTGCCAAAATCGACAAGGCTTTGGGATCGGGCGCGGATGTGCTGTTGCTGGATCTGGAAGACTCGATCTCGCTCTCCGGCAAGCAGACCGCCCGACAGCTTGTCGCGGAAAGACTGGCTGCCCTTGCCCCGTTGCAGAACAGACCGCGCCTCTATGTGCGCATCAACGCGCTCGATACGGGTTTGGCGGATGACGATCTGGATGCGGTCATCAAGGCCGGACCGGACGGGATCATGCTGCCCAAAAGCATCAATGGCGCGAGCGTGCAGCAACTGGCAGCCAAAATCGCCGTACGCGAGGCCGAAGCACAGCTCGCGGATGGTCACATCCGCATCATCGCGATTGCCACCGAGACGGCGCAATCCCTATTCCATCTGGCCAGCTATCAGGGGGCTAGCGACCGTCTCGATGGCCTGACATGGGGGGCCGAGGATTTGTCCGCCGATCTCGGCTCCGAAACCAACCGTCTCGACAATGGCGATTATACCGATCCCTACCGGCTGGCCCGCGCTCTGGTTCTGGTGGGAGCATCAGCGGCCCAGCTTCCGGCTATAGACACGGTCTTCACCGCCTATCGCGATAGCGAGGCGCTGACCCGCGAATGTGAAGCAGCGCGGCGCGATGGCTTCAGTGCGAAAATGGCCATCCACCCTGCCCAAGTCCCGATCATCAATGCAGTTTTTACGCCCTCGCCCGAGGCGATCAGCCATGCCCGGGCCATTGTCGATGCCTTTGCCGCCGATCCGCAAGCCGGTGTGGTAGGGATCGGAGGACAGATGATCGATCGCCCGCATCTGCGCCTCGCCGAACGGGTGCTGGCGCGCGCCACGGCGGCCAGCACCCGGTCTTAGGACAACGGCAGAAGGATCAACCACCGCCCAAAGGACGGGTGATCGAGAACAGTTCGTCGACCACCGCATAATCGGCATAACCGCAACGGGCGATGGTGCGGGCCAAAGTCATGTCGAAACGGCCGTCGCGGATGCAGCGGTCGTCGATATAGACGCCGACGACATGGCCCAGCACCAGATAGCGGTCCATCGGCTGGCCATCAAAGGTCGTCAACTCCTGCACCGAGACCAGTTTGCATTCGAGCGCGGCAGCGACGCCTTTGACGCGGGGCGACTTGACCAATTGGCTGGCTTCCATAGCCAGACCGGCATGTTCGAACTCGCTCTCGCCGCGCGGCAGCGGCGCGGAGGTCGCATTCATCTCGTTGCGCATGTCATAGGTCACGAGATTGCAGACAAATTCCCGGCTTTCCTGAATAAAAGCCACAGAATCCTTCATGCCTTCCGAAGAAAACCCAACAATCGGCGGGCGCGACGCGAAAATATTGAAAAACGAATAGGGTGCCAGATTGACCCGCCCCTGCCCGTCCAGCGTGCTGATCCAGCCGATCGGACGCGGGGCGACAATCGCCTTGACCGGATCATGCGGCAGGCCGTGGTCATAGCTCACTGTATCGTAAAACATGGGTGATCCTCATTTTAGGGGCGGAAACGGCCGTCAGGCCTGCCAGCGGGTGGCAATCTGGTCGAGATCGGGGCGCGGACGGTCAGCCGGGATCTCGCTGGCATGGCCGATATGGATAAATCCGGCAATGCGCTCTGCCGCATCAAGGCCCAGCGCTGAACGTGCATCCTCGTCATAGGCCATCCATTCGGTCAGCCAGCAGGCGCCAAAGCCCAAGGCCCCTGCCGCTGAAAGCAGGTTCATGCAGACTGCGCCAGCCGATAATTGCTGCTCCCAGACAGGGATTTTGGCATGTTCGGCCGCTTTCGAGACCACAGCAATCACCAGAGGAGCGCGGGTCAGGCGGTCCTGCTCCACCGCCAGCCGTTCGGGATCGGTCAAGCCTTGCTTTCGACCGGCAATCGCGGCGAAAGCCTGCCCCAATATGGCGCGGGCCTCGCCCTCGATGACAATGAAACGCCAGGGGGCGAGCTTGCCGTGGTCCGGCACCCGCGAGGCAATGGTCAACATCGTGTCAATCTGCTGCCTGTCGGGGGCAGGCCCCGTCAACAAGCGCGCGGACACCGAACGGCGGGTCTTTAGAGCCGCAAGCCAATCTGTCATGAACTTCTAGTCCCTCTGCGCATCACTATGCTGCATTGATAGTGGCTTTTGCCTCATCCGCAAAGACATCTGTTTCAACCGCGGTCGGCCTGCTCCTGCGGGAGGGGCAAGAGGCCGACAGGCAGATATTGACGCGCGCAAAAGGATGGCGCAAGAAAGCGCATGGTTGCACATCACCAGCACACAGGCCGACAATCAAAAGCCCGTCTTTGCGGTGTTTTGGTGGCTGTCTTGTGGCTGCTGACGGGCTTCCAGCCTGTTCGGGCGCAGTTTTCGGCCAATGGCCAATTTGCCCTGCCCCCGGCCAGTCCGGTGGCGCCCAACACGGTGCTGACCCTGACCGCCACCATCGATGGCACCCAGACGGTCCTCAACCGCGGCTTGCTGTGGAAAATCTATGATGCGCCAGCCGACCGCCGCGCGAAACTGATCAACAGTTCCAGCCAGCCCAATCCGCGCTTCGACCTGGCACCCGGCGCCTACATCATCCATGTCACCTATGGCTTGGCCAGTGCGTCGCGCCGCATTGTCATTGCCCAGCAGGCGGTAAACGAGCGGATCGGTATTGCGGTCGGCGGTTTGAGCCTGTCGGCGCGGGTGGGTGATACGCCCATCCCCGAATCCCGGGTGAGCTTCAGCATCTATGTGGCTCTGGGCAACAATCCCGAAGGCCGGCTGGTCGCCGAAAATGTACCGACCAACCGGATTTTGCAACTGCCGATCGGCAGCTACAGGATTGTCTCGCGCTACGGGAATACCAATGCGGTAGCCACCGCCGATTTGCGTATCGACTCCGGTGTGCTCTCGCAAGCGGTCATCACCCATCGTGCCGCGACCGTCATTCTGAAACTGGTCCGCGAACCCAACAGCGAGGCACTTGGTGGCACCCGCTTTTCGGTGCTGACACCGGGTGGCGATATCGTGCGCGAAGTCTCGGGTGCCTTTCCCAGCATGACGCTGGCCGAAGGCGATTATGTCATCATCGCCCGCAACAACGGCAAAATCTACAATGCCGATGTCACCATCAAGAATGGCGTGGACCGCGATGTCGAAGTGCTGGCCAAAGAGCCGCTGGCGCAGGAATAGGCCTGCTCACAACTCGCTGAAAATCGGCAAGGTCTCGTGCTGTTCCAGCCAGGCCGTGTAATTGGCAGGCAACAGGTCGCGCCCTGCCAGCAGATGGTCGAGGTAGAAACGCGGCGGCAGCAGACCGTCGGCCAGATCTTTACCGGCAACATAGACCACGGCCTCCACCGGTTCTGACAAAGCGGGACAATCGACCACCAGCGTTTGCCGCCGGTAATGGCCGCCGGCCACCCCTTCATAATGGTCAAGCACCTCAAGCCCTCGCGGTTCCATCAAGGTCAGGGTGCCGTAAACCGTCGCGCCCGGCTTCTGCATGATATTGGCGGCCGCCCCTTGGGCAAATTTGGCCCAGGGCTTGTTGAACACCACCTGCCAGCCTTCCAGCACGCCCAACAGACGGTCGGCGGTTTTCACCCCTTCGGGCGCAAGGCGTTTGTCGATGAGACGCCCGACATCCATGTTCGAGCCATAGGCGAAATACCAGACGGACGGCATCGCTGTTTCCTTGTGTTCGATGCCATAATCCCGCCGAAGCGACGGGATTATGGGTGTTTTTTATGGCTCAGGCTTTTTGCTTGCGCCGCTCGTCGGGGGCGATCGCCTCGTCCGACAGGCTGGCAATCGCCTCGTCCAGCGACATGCTGGTCTGGTCGGGTGAACCGAGACGGCGGATCGACACGGTGCGTTCGGCGCCCTCCTTCTTGCCGACTACGATCAGCACGGGGATTTTGGCCATCGAATGTTCGCGCACTTTATAAGTGATCTTCTCGTTGCGCAGATCGCCTTCCACCCGCATGCCGGCTTTGGTCAGCGCATTGATCACGTCATAGGCGTAGTCATCAGCATCGGAGGTGATGGTGCATACCACGACCTGCACAGGCGACAGCCAGAGCGGGAAGTGACCGGCAAAATGCTCGATCAAAATACCGGTAAATCGTTCCAGCGATCCGAACATCGCCCGATGCAGCATCACAGGGGTCTTTTTGTCGCCTTCCGGCGCGATATACGTGGCCCCGAAGCGTTGCGGCAGGTTGAAATCGACCTGCAGCGTGCCGCATTGCCAATCGCGCCCGATGGTGTCGCGCAAGACATATTCGAGCTTGGGACCATAGAAAGCCCCTTCACCGCTGTTAAGGGTCCATGGACGCTCGGAGGCCTGCAAAGCCTCCATCAGCGCGGCTTCGGCCTGATCCCACACTCCATCATCCCCCACGCGTTTTTCGGGGCGGTCGGAGAATTTGATGCGGACATCGTCAAAGCCGAAATCCTCGTAGATCGACAGAATGAGATCATTGATCTTGAGGCTTTCGGCCATGATCTGTTCCGGCGTTACGAAAATATGGGCGTCGTCCTGGGTAAAGGCGCGCACCCGCATCAGGCCATGCAACGCGCCCGAGGGCTCGTAGCGGTGGACGATACCGAATTCGGCAATCTTGGTTGGCAAATCGCGGTAGCTTTTCAGCCCGTGCTTGAAAATCTGTACATGGCCGGGGCAATTCATCGGCTTGAGGGCGAAAACCCGTTCATCCTCGGTGGTGGTGATGAACATGTTCTCGCGATAGCTCTGCCAATGGCCGGAGGTTTCCCACAAAGCGCGGTCGAGCACTTGTGGTGTATTGACCTCGATATAACCGGCCTCCTGCTGGCGGCGGCGCATATAGCCGATCAGCGTCTGGAACAGGGTCCAGCCCTTGGGGTGCCAGAAAATCGTGCCCGGACCTTCCTCCTGGAAGTGGAACAGATCCATCTCGCGGCCCAGACGGCGGTGGTCGCGTTTCTCGGCCTCCTCCAGCTGGTGCAGATAGAGGTCCAGATCTTCCTTTTTCTGGAAGGCGGTGGCGTAGATGCGGGTCAGCATCTGGTTGTTGCTGTCACCGCGCCAATAGGCACCCGCCACTTTCATCAGCTTGAAGGCATCGCCGATTTTTCCCGTCGAGGTCATGTGCGGACCGCGGCACAGATCGATCCAGTCACCCTGGCGGTACATTTTCAGGTCTTCGCCGGCCGGAATGGCATCGATCAGCTCGACCTTGAAGGCTTCGCCCTTCTCGGCAAACACCCGCTTGGCCTCGTCGCGTGTCCAGACTTCCTTGGTAAAGGGCTTGTCACGGGCAATGATCTTGCGCATTTCGGCTTCGATGGCTGGAAAATCATCGGGTGTGAACGGCTCGGAGCGGGCAAAATCATAGTAGAAACCGTTTTCGATGACCGGGCCGATGGTCACCTGCGTATCGGGCCAGAGGGTCTGGACCGCTTCGGCCAGCACATGGGCGGCGTCGTGGCGGATCAGTTCCAGCGCGCGCGGATCATCGCGCGACACGAATTCGATTTTGGCATCACGATCGATCGGATCAGCCAGATCGCACACCACACCATCAAGGGCCATGGCCACGGTGCGCTTGGCCAAAGAGGGGGAAATCCCCTTGGCAATATCGAGGCCTGTTATGCCTTTGGCAAAATCACGGACTGCCCCGTCGGGAAAGGTTAGATGGATCATCACGGTCCTCCTCGGCCCACTCCTGCCAACCACGCAGGTAAGCCTGACCGGGCACGGACATCAGCGAGGCGCGGCGGAGCCCGGTTCCACAGCGTCGCAAGTGCGAACAGGGCCAGGATTTGTTCCTGTCCAAAGCCCATAACGCCACGGTCTATCCCACGAGGCCGTTCTGGGCAAGCTGTCGGGCACAAGATCGATGCCGTCCCCGCCGTTCGGACGGCAACGGCACAGACGCGCCAGACCAATCCAGCCGCCTGCCCAGGCGCCATGCCGGCCAATCGCCTCGCTGGTATAGTCCGAACAACTCGGCCAATAACGGCAGTGTCGACCGATCAAAAGCGACAAACTCAACTGATAGACCCGAATTAACCCTCTTAGAACACGGCGGGGGAAAAGGAACACCCACCGCAGAATTAACGATTGCTTCACCATTCAACCTCGATTAAAACCCTGTTTATGATCATTCGTATGACGACGGCCCCGCGCCGAAACGCAACAACGATCGCCTTGTTCTCCGGTTTGCTGCTTGCAACCGCAACAGGCACTGGTGCTCTCGCTCTGACGTCCGATGACACTATGTCATGGGCTGGCAAGGTGAAAGGGCTCACCGTTGCGCCTGTCTCCTTCCCCGGATCGGAAGCCTACAGCTTTGTCACCTCGCCGTCGATGACGCGGGTGTTTTCCGGTGTGCCATCATACAATGCTGCCCCCCTCACCGGTACCGCGGGTTCAAACCTGTCCTTCGGTGTGACACCGGCACGTCAGGGTATGGGGCTTGAAAGCGATTTGAACCTGACCCCGCTTTCGGGCTCCACCACCAACAGCGCGGCGGCCAGAAACGGTATTGTCGCTGAATACTGGGCCCAGCCCGGCACCATCAAATTACGCGCCGAAGGCAAAATGGGCCTGCTCGGCTCCAGCGGTTTCGGAGGAGTTGTCGGCGCCGATTACGTGCATCGCCTGTCCGATGCTGTGGTGATTGCCGGTGGTCCGCGTCTGGCGATCACGGGCAATGATTACGCGAGCAATGTCTATGGCATCACACTGACCGATCCGATGAAGCTCAACCGTGCTTTGGCCGGGCGTCCGGACACGATGCGTTTTGTGGGTGCCGGTGCCAGCCTCAACCTTAACGGTTCCGCTTCGACATCGGCGACCATCTACGCCACGTTCGATCGCATGATGATCAACACAACCGACATCAATGCCAATAAAAACCTGCCCTCCCAGAACCAGTTCAGCTTCGGCGCGCAGTTTAATTACAATTTCGGCGGCCGCTGATCAGCCCGCTGCCTGCTCGATCATCCCGACAGCCTCAACCACCGCATCGAAGGTCAACAAAGTCGAGGCGTGACGGGCCTTGTAGTCACGCACCGGTTCAAGCACTTGGGCATCATCCCAGGGGGCCGAAGGCGCAGGGCCGTTGTCCTTCAGCATGGCGCGCACAGTATCGCGCAGGGACCGCAATTCATCCCCAGTCGCACCGATCACATGCCGCGCCATGATTGACGAGGAGGCCTGCCCTAGAGCGCATGCCTTGACCTCGTGGCCGAACCGCACCACGCGCCCGTCCTGCATGTCCAGGTCAACCGTGACGGTTGAGCCGCACAGTTTGGAATGTTTGGTTACACTGGCCTGCGGATGCTCGAGCCGCCCGAGCAGCGGAATATCGGCAGCCAGTTCCAGAATTCTGCGGTTATAAATTTCATTCATCATGATAGCTGATATAATGCGCTCAAGTGCTTTCGGCGAGGGCTGATTTCACGCAACGGGCATCTCAGTGTCTTTTTTGCCGGTTTTGGGCATTCGATAAATGATCTTCGTTTTTTTAATTGTAACAGTGGTCTAATGGCAATGTCGTCGCGTATCAATTTTAGTTCGTCTCAAGCAGGGAGGCTCCACATGGACGCCGTGGTTAAGCCCTTTATCAAATCTGGTACCGATTTTACTCCTAAAGCACCTGTAATCCGCCCGTCGCGGGAAGAGGCTGAGGAAGCCGTGCGCACGCTGCTGCGTTGGGCCGGTGAAGATCCAGCCCGTGAGGGTCTTCTTGATACACCCAAGCGTGTCACCAAAGCATACGGCGAGTTTTTTGGAGGTTATGACGATTCTCCTGCCGAAATTCTCGACAAGGTCTTTGAGGAAGTTGCCGGTTATGATGATATGGTGCTTGTGAAAGATATCGATTTCGCCTCGCATTGCGAACATCACATGGTGCCTTTTGTTGGAAAAGCGCATATCGCCTATTATCCGAGTGAGGGCGTGGTTGGCCTGTCAAAGCTTGCACGTCTGGTGGATGCCTATGCCCGCCGGCTGCAAACGCAGGAAACCATGACAGCCCAGATCGTTGCAGCGCTTGACGATTCACTCAAACCACGCGGCATTGCTGTTCTGCTGGAAGCCGAACATATGTGCATGTCGATGCGCGGTGTGATGAAACAGGGTTCCTCGACCATCACCAGCCAGTTCACCGGGGTGTTCCGCGATGATCCGGCGGAACAGGTGCGGTTTATGAGCATGCTTCGCGGTTTCTCTCACCGCGGTTGATCTATCATATTCTGTCCCATGACGGGCAAATCATGCTAACTCCGTATGGACTTTGCTTCATACGGAGTTTTTTTATGTCCGCCCCATCAGACAATCCCCCCCTCACCTCTCCGCCTTTGTCTCTGGTGCCCACCAAGCACGAAATCGAGGAAGGCAGTGACCTCCTGCCCAAATTCGACCAGAACGGGCTCCTGACTGCGGTAGCCATCGACGCCGACAGCGGCGAGGTGCTGATGGTGGCCTTCATGAACGAGGAAGCCTTCGACAAAACCATTGCCACAGGTGAAGCCTGGTACTGGTCGCGCTCGCGCAACACGCTCTGGCACAAAGGCGATACCTCCCACCAGATCCAGAGCGTTATCGAAATGCGGATTGATTGCGATCAGGATTGCGTGGTCTTGCGGGTCAAGGTTGCTGGCGATGGCGGGTGCTGCCATACCGGCCGCAAGAGCTGTTTCTACCGTTTTGTCCGGCAGGACAATGAGGGCCCCAAACTGGTCATGGTCGAACAAGCCCGATGACGGAATTCCCGTTTGACCAGGCCTATTGGGATGATTGCGGGGTTGGATTGGCCGATGGCTGCGGCTCGACCGGTGCAACCGGTTCAGACCTCTTGCTTTTTTCGTCCGGCAGCAGAGCAACCCGGGCGACATCCCAGCCCAGCTTACCGATTTCAGTCCGGGCTTTGGACGATATATCCCCGGTCACAACGAATAGCGGGCGGCCCTTGGCGCCGATTTTCTTCACATTGGCCGAAATCGCTTGCGCCAATTGGGCATTGCGCTCGGTCCAGTAGAATTCATCGATCGGATAGGCGGCAATCAGACGATCGTTTTTCAGAAGGGTCAGAACAGCATTCTCGACCATCACAAAACTGTGGATCGGTGATGGCGGCTTCCAGCTGGCCAGAATTTCGGCACGCAGGCGATCGAAATAGGCCTCGTTGCGGTTTTCAGCCTTGATCGCATGCGCGATGAACAAATCACTGTCCTTGGCCTTGATCGCTTCCAGCGCCACAGCAATCACGTAAATATCGGACGGCGTATAGGCAGAATTGTTGAACAGCAGTTTGATCTGCTCGTCCTCGATCCCCACTGTTTTCAACTTGGTGCGGGCATCACGCAAGATCTGGCCGGCGGTCTTGTTGCGCAAAGCGTTTTTCAATGCCGCTGTGGTCGAAATCGACGAAGCAGTCACCACCGCCATGCGGGTCGTGGCCATGGTGGTGGATTGCATGATGGTTGAGCCCGGAATGGCCGTCATCGCCCCCTTGACCGACAGACCGCCAAAGCCAGCCGCCGAGGCCAATTGCTTGAGCCGGTCGGCCAGTGGCTTGAAATCGGTATAGGGATCGACATCCAGATCGGAAGCCAGTTCACGCTTGGCAGTATCAACCCCCACCAGCCCCCCGACAAAGCTGCCGCGATTGGGATCGTCGTTCTCGCCCGAAGTTTCAAGACTGTCGAAGAAATTTCCGACCCCCTGGAACGAATTCTTGACCGTATCCAGCGGACTGATCAGCAGTTGCCCGCCAAATTTGAACGGTGAAATCGCCGCCGTACCGAAGGCCTCGATAAAACTGCCGGCTTGTGTACGCTCGTTCAGGATGTTGAGGACATCCAGTTCGGCCAGACGCACTTTGAGCAATCCGTCACCGACCACATCGAAATTGCCGAAGCTGGTTTCCACATGATAGATGCGGCTGTAATTGTTGCGCTCGACTACTTGCCGGATCTTGTAATTGGCCCCTTGCGCGCGGGCGCCGAGAATGTCTCTGGCAGTGAGATTTTTAGGCGTTTCATACGCGGCAACCACAGATTTTACTGGTGTTGCTGTATCCTTATCGGGTTTGGTTGTTTCCGATGGTTTATCGGCGTCGGTCGGCTTGGATGGCACCCCCGCTTTCGCTGGAGCGGAGGACCCGCCAGGGCGGGCAACCGGAAGAGGTATTTTGGCTGTTGAACCCGACACATCTGCGGCTTTGGCAGGCTTGTCTGGTTGAACCGTTACATGTGCTTTAGCCGGGGGAGCAGGAGTGTCCGCTGGAGTAACGAGAGTGGAAGGCTGACCTGCCTCGGCAGCAGGATTGGCACTGTTGGTCACCTGTGCCTGCAATTCAGAAGCTGAAAAGACAACGCAAAGCAGTGCCACAACAGCAAGCGCAAAGCCGTAAAAAGGGATGCAACTGTATTTATCGTTCATCGCCACTTTCTGACAAAAACGATCCTGCATGATCAGCGCCTATGTTCAGCCAAGCAAACCGGCAGCGTCGTATATATCGGCGACAACCTTCACCGATTGCGGGAGATCCTTGATCGACACCTCAACGTCACGTGAGGAAAAATCCCGTTTGATAGCGGAGATCATCGCCAGCGCGCTTGAATCGGCTTCTGTCACCTTGGCAAAGTCCAGCACCACCATTTTTTCAGAAAAGGGTTTGCCTAACTCGGCGAACCAGTCGCCAACGGTGTTCACGGTCAAAGGGCCGGTTAAAGCCACATATTTTACAGCGAGCACGCCTGCAGGTGGCTTGGCCACGCTCATTTGGTGTTCTTCTTCTTGAGGGCTGCAATCACGCCCTGAACGCCATCACTGCTCACCAATGCGGTGAACTCGTCACGATAGGCTGCAACCAAACTGATGCCTTCGACCTGAACATCATAGACTTTCCAGCTGCCTGTCGCATTGGAAAGTGAGTAATCGATAGCGGTTGGTGAACCGCGTCCGACCATCTGGGTACGCACGGTCACATCAGCGTCCGAACCGTTGGAGCGGGTCGAGCGCACGGCGACATCCATATCGCGCAGATTGTTGATGGCGTTGGAATAGGTACGGATCAAGAGATGCGAAAATTCGGAGGTAATCTGCTTTTGCTCGGCAGGACTGGCTTTCGACCAGTTGCGACCCATCGCAATTTGGGAAATACGGCCGAAATCGAAGCGAGGAACCAGTTCCCGCTCGATGATCGCCGTCAATTGCGGGTTCACACCGTTACTGGCAGGCGGCAAGGACCTGACAGACGCCGTGACCTCGCTTGCCATGGTCTTCACAAGATCCTCGGGACCAGCCGCCAAAGCCGGAGCTGCTGCTCCGACGAACAGTGAAAGCAAGAGGAGAGCAATGGTATTGCGCACGTTTATGATCCTTGGTCCGTATGCTCGACAAAAGTGCCTCAATTGCTCTGCTTGGCCGCATTGATCAATGCGTCACGGCGTTGCAAGAACAAACTGCGCGTAAAGCGATAATTATCGAGGCTTGATGACGAAATTAAGTCTTCTGTGGAAGCACTACTTCTGCGCACATGAATATATTCGGCACCGCTCAGGCTATAACCCACAATCGGCTCCAGATAGGTGCGCGGATCGGACGCAATCCGCAATCCACGTCCTACCGTGTCACGCAAAGTGGACACGCCCAGCACAGGAAGAACCAGAAAGGGGCCCGGTCCGACACCCCAGACACCCAAGGTTACTCCGTAATCGCCCTTACCCTTGGCCAAGCCCATTTCGCTGGCCACATCGAACAGACCACCCGCTCCGATGCTGGTATTGATCAAAACGCGCGCAAAATCAGTACCAGCCAGATTGGGGCGTCCCTGCAACCCATGGTTCACGCCGATATAGACGTCATCCAGATTGTCGAACACGTTGCCGATCCCCCGCCGAACCGGATCGGGCAATAGATTGGTGTAGATGAACTTCACCGGCGTGGTGACAACTGCATCAAAGACTTCATTGAACATAAACACGCCGCGATTGACCGGCTCGAACGGATCGAGAATCTCGACTTCAGGCTCGGATTGAGCGGCAGAAAGAGCAGCAACCTGCTTTTTGGCAGCCTGAACGGGTGAGCCAAACAGCGCAAACGTCACCAGCAATGCAAGTGGCAGTTGTTTTACTGAGAATGTCATTTGCTCGTTCCTGTCGTTTCAGACGCTTTACTAAAGAGAAACTGGCTGATCAGCTTCTCCAAAATCATGGCCGGTTGGGTTTTCGAAATACGGTCCCCTTGCCCGAGATACACGGAGTCGCCGCCCGCTTCCAAGCTCACATATTGCTCACCCAACAACCCGGAGGTCAGGATAGAGGCGATTGTGTCTTTTGAGAACTTGTAGTTTTGATCAATCCGCAAAATAGCCTTGGCTTCATAGGATTGGCTGTCGAGTGTGATCGAATCGACACGCCCGACCACCACACCGGCGCTTTTAACCGGTGCGCGCACCTTCAACCCGCCGATATTATCGAAACGGGCTTCGACGCGGTAACCCTCGCTGGTTTCAAGCCCCGTCAGATTGCCGACCTTCAAGGCCAGAAACACCAGTGCCAAAATACCGGCCGCCACAAACAGCCCGACAGCGAGATCGAATTTCGACTTTTTCATCCGTTCAATCCCCGGAACATCCACACAGTCAACACAAAATCCAGCATCAGAACCGCCAAAGACGAGGTGACCACCGTGCGGGTGGTCGCGCTGGAAACACCTTCAGCCGTGGGAGGGGCATAATATCCCTCGAACACAGCTATCAAACCGACAGCCACACCGAAAACAAAGCTTTTGATCAGGCCATTGACAATATCAAGCCGGAAATCGACACCGGCCTGCATTTGCGACCAGAACGAGCCATCGTCAATCCCGATGAGTTTGACACCGACCAGATAGGCACCGAACACACCGGCTGCCGAAAACATGCAAGCCAGCAAAGGCATGGATACCACAGATGCCAGAAACCGCGGCGAAATAATACGGGCGATCGGATTAACCGCCATCATATCCATTGCGGCAATCTGGTCGGTCGCCTGCATCAAGCCGATTTCAGCCGTGACAGCCGACCCGGCGCGTCCGGCAAACAGGAGGGCTGTCACTACCGGCCCCAATTCACGCACCAGCGAGAGAGCCACCAACACACCCAGCGTTTCGGCGGACCCGAAGCGCTGCAGCACCTCGTAGCCCTGGATGGCCAGAACCATGCCGACAAAGGTCCCCGATACGACGATGATCAGCAACGAGCGCACGCCGGAGAAATATAACTCACGCACCAGCAGGCTGAACCGCCGCAACGGCACGCCGATCACCATCAGGATTGCCACAAAGAACCGGCCCGCCAGCCCCAACCGCGCAAGCGTGTTCAATACGCTTCGCCCCAAGCCCTCAATCATCTCGATCACACTGTTCATGGGGTCACCCCCCCATTGGGGCCTGCAACGGTTTTGCCCAGCAACTGGTCGAGAAGCGGCGGGGCCGGATAGTGGAACGGGACGGGACCATCGGGCAGCCCGTCGGCAAATTGCCGCACGAAGGCATCGGAGGTTGTGCCCACCTCATCAGGTGTCAAATCACGATAGACCTGGCCTTCGGCCAGCACGATCACCCGATCGGCGATTTTCAGGCTGGCATCGAGATCATGCGTCACCACCAGCGAGGTCAGGCCGAAGGCGTCATTGAGCCGACGGATCAACCGGCCAACAATGCCGGTCGAAATCGGATCAAGCCC
>Ga0114963_10000705_pt1 | contig 22672 bp, 17 predicted proteins | sample C_131016_EF_Meta_FD_87019 | JGI IMG/M metagenome (GOLD analysis project Ga0114963, IMG submission 87019) | Freshwater microbial communities from Lake Croche, Canada to study carbon cycling - C_131016_EF_MetaG | ecosystem: Environmental > Aquatic > Freshwater > Lake | place: Lake Croche, Canada...
CATTTTGAATGATTGCTTCGTTGACAATATCATCGATTGCTGCCTCGATCTCTGGCTGCATCGCCATTTCACGATATCTAGAAATTAATTCAACCTCATTCTTTGCCGTGCCATCTAAATCAACATATGTACCATAGTATGCCGCGGCAGAGATAGTAAGAGCACCGTCTTCATTGGACGGAGGCGTAAATGTTTTTTGAGACTGTTCTTCCGATTCAGTCTTGTTTCTGGTTATTTGAAAACCAAATAGATTTATGGCCATACTACTCCTTCATATACAAAGAATTGGAAGGCACGTGAATGCCTTCCATCAAAATTAATTTGTTGTGTCTGATTCCCACCACTGATATGCTAGAGTGACAGAGAACTCTTCGATAGAATCGTTCGAACCCCAATCTAGATCAATAGGTGAAAGATCAACAGGAAAAGCACCAACAAATTTATACGACTTAATAACATCACCAACTTTATTGTATTGTTCAACTTTAGCATCTGCCGAGTAACCCGATGGTGATACTGCTGCACCATTTCTAAAGTTGGATGTGTGTGAATTGATTGCATTCATCCAAGTCTCAAAACCCTTACGGATCTTAAAGTTCTCATCGTTGATGATTTGAATAGTCCAATCAGCAAAGTTTCTATTACCCGCAAACTTTAACTCACGACCAAAGTAAAACAACGGAACAGTTCCAACTGTTGATCCAGGAATTTGTGCCGACTTAGCCAAGAAAGTTAATGCTTGACTTGTTGTTGCTGGGTCTGCCGTATAAGTTGGAAGATTCATTGTAACTTGGAACAGGTTAGGGCGAGCACCATCTCCAATCAGATTCGCCCTAAATTCCCCTACGTTAAATGCCATGTTTATCTCCTATATCTTTTTATATTTATTAGACACCACCAACGATCTCGGAGAAGTTAACACCAGTTCTAACAGCAACGAAGTTCAACTGAATGAAGTTAATTGAACGTGCTGGTTTGATGTAGATATCTCCAACGAATTGGTTGTTGTCGATAACTTGCGCTGTGTTGTTTATATCATCACACACAACTCGATAATCATAGATACCACGGCGACCTTTAATGTCACGTAGGAATGGTTCAATTAATCCAACAAACTGTGATCTAGTGAATTCATCATTGAGTTCGAACAACGAATACTTTGATGCATTTGCGATTGCTTTCTCTAGAACAATAAACAATCTACGAACGTTGATTCTGTTGAATGCAGAAGGTTGTAGAGTCAAAGTCTTGTCACCAAACAAGAGTGTGCCTTGTCCTGGAACAGAGATGACTGGATTAACAGCAGACTGATACAATGTATCACGTTGAGATTTGTTTGGATTCCAAGCAAGTTTAACAACGTTCTTGATACCGCCACGTGAGTAACCTGCTGGCGAGAACCATGGATCTCTTGTCTCATCTGTACGGACACATAGGCCTGCGATATCACCGTTTAGAGGAATCCAACGATACGTGTTGTTGTACTTATCGAACATGTATTTCCAACCAGAATCAGCAACAGCATAAGATGTTGCACGATTAAGTGATGTGTACCATGTAGAAATCGAATTCGTTTCACTACCAGCGTTATTGACAACATCCGATTTGCGTGGAGAAACAAACGCAACACAATCTTTACGAGTTAATGCTAGATCGATAATCGTCTGTTGAACAGTAGTTGATACATCACCAGAAACAACTAAAGAAACATCAATTTCTTCTGGATTTGAAAACAATGCAATCGCAGTGTTTAGATTTGCATCAGATGCAGTTTCATATGTACCACCAATAAACGAGTAATTCTTTGTTCCAGTTGTCGAACCAAAGTTAGTCACTGCTGCTACTTGTCCAGCGTTTGCAGAGATTAACGTTGTGTTACCCATGTACAAATACTTAGATTTCTGTCTGATGACATTCGATATGTATGCAGAAGATCCGTCATCATATGCTGCGTCTGACGCTAGAGATAAGAATCCAAATGTTTCTAAAACAGTGCCTCTTTCGCCAGAGAATAGGCCGTCTTCGTCAATAACGACTAAGTGTACTTGATCGCCTGCACCACCAACTTTTGCAACATACGAAGATGTGTTTGGTGCAGTCGAGAATAGTTTGCCGTATGCACCACTTGAACCCCATGCACCAAATGCTGAAGTGTTAGCACCCGCAACGTTAGCCGTGCAGATAGAAACATTTAATGAGTTGCCGATATCACCAGGATAACGAGCGACGAATAGTGATGTGTTTAAACCTGATGTTTCGTTGACAATAATATTATCATACGAATCTTCGTTTTTTAACTGATATCCAACTGATGTGCCTGTATTATTGGCAGTAGCATTTTTAGAATTAGAACTTACTGCACGAACAACTTGGAGATTGTTACCGTATGCCAAGAAACTGGCTGCTGTAAAGAATGATGTAGCAGTGTTGCCCTGTTGAGCGTTTGCTGATGGTTCACCGAAAAAACTAACTAATTCTGTCTCGTGTGTCACGAGTTTTACTTTTCCTGCTGGACCCCACGCGAAGTCTCCAGCAAATGCACCGGCTGTAGTTGATACTGAAGGGACAACTGTGGTTAAGTCGATTTCAGAAACATTTACACCTGGAGATAATTGAAATGCCATTTTATTCTCCTTGTTTTATACTGATATAATTTGCAGTAATAATCTATGTTGTATTTATGAAACAGTAGATTTGTAGTTATAGTTCGAAAACATTCTGCATTTTGCCATACTCTTCGTTGTTTAACCACACATCACCGTCTTCCTGGATGTATGGAACGTCAAGTCCATCGTCGTATATTCCAAACGATGGAACATCATCATTAGATTGATTCAACATTTCCAATTGCATCTGCCTTCTCAGATCATGATTCACAATTTCTCTAAAGAAATTCTGAGTAGATAACCATGCAAATAGTACAAGAGTCATTACCAAGTCATCATTTGCAGTCTCTTCTGCCTTGAATGTGTTGTTTACAGAGACAAATGTTGTCAGTTGAGAAATGGTGTCGAAATCATGCACCAATAACTTATCTGATTCTATTAGAGTCTTTAGATTAGAACATCCAATTCTTTTTACAAGAGGCGACATTCTTAGACCAAGTTGAGTTCCACGATCAAAACCAGCAGAGATCGCCTGTGCTTTCTTGTTACCTGTCGCCACTTTTAACAGATTTTCATACTCTAATTCTTGATGAAGAATATCAGCAATCTGTGGGGTATTATTTATCTCAACCAGCACATATGCATCATTGTATAGTCTGGCTGTATTATAAATGATGGTTGGATATAACATTGGCGCTATAATCGAACTATTGTATTTTGCAACTTGTTTATATGGTATCGTAGATATATCGAACACAGAGAATGCAGAAGCGTCTAGATTACGGCCTTCTGAAACGTCAACTGTGATTGCATAGATATGATCTTTATTGACCTCATCATCACCTTTAATTGGATACTCATAGATATCCAGATTCTCATGTTTTGTAATTGGATCATTATATACCATCATTCCAAGTTTAGAACCAGAGATTAATGTATTTGTCGAACCTAAAAATTCACAACTAAATTCTTGTCTAAATTGTTCTTCTGATGTATTCCTGATTGTCTCTTCTTTCCACTTCTCATCTCGCCCAGGCACCATCGACCAGTGAATCTCAAACGTCTTGTATCCGTTTCGTTTATTGATAGCATCAACCCATAACTTGTAGAACAAGTTCATACCATTAGGAGTAGAAACAATAATAATCTTTGTAGTTTTACCGGATGATATAACTGGATAAACTGAGTTGAAGAACTCGTGTGCAATGTTTGCAGGAACGAATGCAAACTCGTCTAGGAACACTACGTTGAATGATCCTCCACGAACTGCTGATGATGATGTAGATGCAGCAATGATCTTAGAACCATTCTCAAGTTCTACGTTACCTTTGTTCCATGTGATAACGCCTTGTTGCATCCACATAGGTAGATTTTCATATGCAAGTTGATACTTTGAAAGAATGTCTCGCGCAAGAGAACCTTTGTTTGCAAGAACTGCAATATTCTGTGAATGTTCAAATAGAGTTAACCAAAGTAGATATGCAACAGATGTTGTTGTCTTACCAACCTGACGAGGACATTTAGTTATGACAAATCGATTCTCATGAAATGTTTGAATCATTTCTTTTTGAAAATCCCACATATCAAAGTTCATCAAACCTTTATCGACGTTGACGATCTTGATATATTTTGATGCGAAGTATACTGGATTTTTAGCACATTTGATGTACTCTTCTACTTGATCTTCTGTATATGAAAGTTCTACACCAGCACGTTTTAAAAGTACGTTATCTCTGTAAGATTCTTTATTCGTCGTCATTCTTTCTCTTTAACAATTTAGATAATTCAGACGTTGATCCAACAAAGATCGCTTTGTCAACTGTGACATTTGATTCTTTGTTCTTGAGTCCTTTTAGTTCACGGAATGATTTCTGTAGATTCATTAATTTTTCATTTGCTTCTGCTGTGTTTTTAATCAGAGTTGCAACAACTTCAAATGCACGTGGATGTTCAGTTTCAGATGCAATTGCTAATAGATGATCGATAGCATCGTTGCCCTTTCTTACAAGAGACTGAAGTGTTTTTCTTGATTCAGCATAATCTTTCTCAAGATCTGATTCAAGATCTTTTGAGATAGATGCAATCTCGACAATATCTTTTGGTGTTTCTTTTTGCACAACTGGTGTCTTGATAGATGGTGCAACATCAAAGATTTCTTCCATAGATTTTTCAAATTTAGACATAACTTAGTAACCAAATCTTGCTTTATATGTAGCGTGTAATGATTGAATATCGGTAAGAGATAAGACACCATTATATACTTTGATGAATGCAATATTACCTGACTGAACTTCAGTTCCTGCTGCGCGACTGAATAGTCTTAATTGATTAAATCCACCACCTGAAGAACTTATAGTAGAAAATGCAGCACCACCCGATGGACTGCTTGTTGCTATGTATAATTTACCATTTTTTGTCGTGTCATCCCAAGTTGCAACATCTAAGTGCCAAATATTATCTGCGCCAGTGGATGGTAAATTGACTGTATAGTTTGGATAAAAAGTATTTGGATTACCATTATATGCACCCATTAACCAATCTTTAGTCGATTCACTTTGCGTATTTAACAATCTGCCAGAAGAAGTTACAGATAGTTTGTAGGCCATGAAGACTGAATAACTTTGTCCAGTGACATAGTTTGGACCACCATAAATATAATCTGTACCTGTAGAGTTTGACTTGACAAATGAACCACCATTACCACTATTATATGAGATAGAAGATCCTGCATTCGACACAGACAATGTGAATCCATTGACTAATGTACCATTCGTTGGCATAGCACCAAAGTTTGCAGCATCTAAATCGTATACTAAAGTTGCCGACAAAGCACCAACAATTCCAGGCGATTTCAGATTATTGGCAGCAATAGCCATTATTGCACTCATTACACTACTCCAGTGCCGTTAATCATCCATGTGTTTGCAGCGACTTGAATGAGTGTAGCCATACCGTATGTTGTCACGTTGCGTGAGGCTGACGTTGTGTTGCCAGCAAGATACATTGTGACGCCAGTATTTGGTGTTACGGTCACGTTTGCGCTTGATGTTGTTCTAGAAACAATCATAATTGTAGTGCCGTTTGCAAATGATGCATTTGATGACCAAGGAATGTATAAGTTTACGTTCGATGATTGTGTGTAATATAAATGTTTACCAGCATCGGATGCAACTAGAGTGTAATTGGAAGATTGTGCATTTTGTGGAACAGTTTGTGCTGATGTGTTTGCTGCATTTAATGCGGTGTTGATTAAAGTGGAAACATCTTGGCCAGCAAGAGTAATTTTAGGTGCAACAATATTCGCAATAAAAGTTGCTGTATTTCCAGAAATTCTGAGTCTAGTGTTAGTTGACTCTAACCCTCCAGTACTAAAAATAATGTCGTTATTAACATATCCTGTACCTATAATTAAGTTGCCGCCTTTTGTTGATGTATTTCCCGTGACAAATAGATAACCATCATTTGGTTTAATTATACTATAACCTAAATAATTATAATTACTACTCGCAAGACCCAGATCAAGATATCCTTCTAGTGATGTTCCATTGTCTGCGGTAATAAATAAGTCAAATGATGCATTTGCTCCAGTATTGATATTCTGCATATTAAGTCCAGAATAACCATCATAGTTTGATGTAAACTGTGCGACAGTTTGCGGTTCAACTAAATAACCCGTTGGAATACCAGAATATAATGCATTGAATCCATTTGACGTATAACCAAAAAATTGTCCAGTATTGCCAGAAACTGTAACAGATGTTACGTTACCAACGTATGATACGTTGCCTTGAACAGTTAAATTTTGTTGGATTACAACAGATCCAGAAATTGTTCCACCAGTAGATGATAACTTTGTATTAGAAGAATTGAATACTAATTGTGCTAAATTCGATGCGTTGTTGGCTGCATCAAAAGCTAGTGTAGCTGTATTAGTCGCTGTGTTTGCTTGTGTGAAAGCTAAAGATCCTAGATTTAGTCTAGTGTTCGATGAATTAAATGCTGCATTAGCGTGTAAAAAAGAAACGTTAGCTGCATCGAATGCTATATTAGCTTGTGAAAGGGCTGCAATTGAACTATTATATGCACCACTTGCATATGTGAATGCGCTTCCCGATTGAATGTATGCAACGTTCGCTGTATTCTGTGCAATATTTGCTGCATCGAATCCAGATTGTGATCTAATTATTGCAGTATTTGATTGACTGTATGCCAGAGTTGCAGTATTAGACGCAACGTTTGCTAAACTATAAGCAGCATTAGCGTAAATAGAAACAAGATTAGATGAATTTGAAACATACTTTTCAGATGCCATTCGAACGCCACCAGCAGTATTGCCTGTGTGGACAGTAACAATATTGTTAGTTGTTTCAATAATTAATTCACCTGCTGCACCAGTTGTGTTTGCAACTACTGTGTTTGCATATCTTTTAAATTGAAGTGTTCTTGACATTTTAACTACCTTTAATTAAGTAAGTCTATTACTTTTTCGTTTTCTAATTGTAGATCATCTTTACCCATCTCAAATGGCAAATCGCCAGAGAAATCTGATGATGTTGTAATTGTCGATGGGAAATCTGGATATTCAAATATCTGCGTAGTGTATCCATAATCATTATTACCTGTAGCATCTGTTGGCGTTGGAGTAATAATAGTCTGCACAAGTTTATTTGGTTTGAGATTGATATTTGATGGTGTCCAATTTGAATCGGTTGACATTCCAATCAATGGTGTTCCCGATTGAAAATGTCCATGAGTGAATCCAATTTCTAACAAATGAGAATCATTATTCCAATCGATTACCGTGCCAGTCGCTGTAGCTGTGTCAAGTGAATAACCTTGATATACTTTTTCACCGTATTTATATTTACCCCAACCACCACTCGTCATCGTCATAATCATATTTCTTTCTGTCAATGTGTTATCATCATAGATGTTTGTGATTGCAGTACGGATTATCTTAGGTTCACGAATCGCACCATAGATGTATGCTTTGACTGTGAAGTTTAATGTCCAAATAACTGTTCTAATCTTACTGTTATAATCACCCTCATACTCAATATCATGTGAAATTCCCTTAAATACGATAGGTACTTCTTTAATTAAACCCATTTCTTCGACTAGATTTACATTGATCGTATAGTCCGGTGTGAAATACGGAAGTATCTTTTCAATAATCTGTGCCGAATCCTCAAAGTTACGAACATAAAGATACAACGAAAAATCAAAGTCAAATGGCACTGGATTATAAACAGAAAGAGTTGTGCCACCTTCTGAATGTTTGTTTCTATAGTTCGTGTTTAACTTTCTTCCTGCATCATAACTCATATCTGTCATTTCATATGACAACATGGGCAACGTAACTTGAACTTTCTTATCAAGCAGTGGATCACTCTCTAGACGAGAAACATATTTCTCTTTTGGACCATAGATAATTGGAACTAAAAAGTTCTCAAATTCAACACCAGTTTCTGTGTATCTGGTGAGTTTAATCTGATTGAAAAAATCACCAAAAGCTACGATTACTTTTCGGATAGTTTTATGATACGAATACATTATAATCTACCGAAAGGGTTATGCTCTATGGTATCATCAACGTAATTAGTGGCTTCAACTTGTATAACTTTATTGTCATACATCTCTCTTTCTTGTGGATCAGTCAATTCGTCTGTGGCAGTATTTGCAATATAGAATGCATTTGATGTGTTGCCACGAATGTACATTCCAGGTCCAAATTCACCAACTAAATCAGTAATCTTTATGACACCAACACTAACATCCCAGAAAGTACAAAGTCCAAATGCCGTGTTGGATGAATTATGAACGTATTCACCAACTAGATAATTTCCATTACCAGATGCAGTATTGACATTCATAGAGATTGTGTAGGAGTCTTGAACAACGATATCGTCAATACGTGGTACACCAACATCGATTGTCTCTTGTGAGTACTTGTATTTCTCTAATTCTAATTTATAGAAATATGGATACTTGTTACCTAACACGTAGAATGCATCAGTATAGTTGACGTATTTAATCTCATACATTTCACCAGTTTGTGACATGAATGGAATATAAATCAGATCACCTTCTCGTGGACGCGCATATGTTTCTCTTGGGACCCATCTAGTAAAAGATCTCTTAGAGATAATGACTGACATGTTATTACGAATTTCAAGACCAAACTTAGAAAAGAATTCTCGTTCGCCTTCGTAACCATCTACGTTTGTGATGTATAATTCTAATGGATATGCAGCAGTAAACTCTTTGAGTGGATCTTCACCATAGATTAGATCTCGTGCCTGATCATTAGTGTTAGGAATATAGTAACAATCCACGCCATAAATCTTGATGGACTCAACCATCAAATCTTCAATGAGTCTTTGCTCAGGATTCGAAGAAAAATTATTAAAATAAACGTTCGTCGGCATGTTAGTTTAGATAGAAGTCAACGGGTAATGAATAAGAATCAAGCATTTCTTGTTCTAACTTTGTGATTTCTTCAGATGCCTCATCAAAGATCTTATCACCATTCAACATTACACCGCCAGGTAATTGAACGCCTTGAAACTTCTTCAAGTTTGCACCCCAATTACGCTTGATAAGTGCAGTTGCGTATTCTTTTAACCAACGATCATTCCATACAGAAACATAGTCTTCTGGTTTAACCAGTGCATGACACTCTGCAATCACAACAGTTCCTGCATTGACTGCTGTACCCCAACCCCAATCACAGAATAACTTATGCATATGACGTTGAAATCGAATAGGCACTTCACCAGTAAACATCAACTCAAGTGAACGCAGATGTTGCATCGTCAAAGTATAGTTAATATATGATGCAGAAGTGAAATCATATAGTTCGTTCAATCTAAGTTGATATCTAAGATCGAACATATTATTCTGTGCAATCGAATCAGAGATTGGAAATATTCTGGTAACACCAATAATATTAACAGATGCATTTGACGTATCTCTTGTCACATCTGGTGACATGTTGATGTACTTGTTTGCAATATCAGTAGCGTCTAATCTCTTGATGTAATATACTTTCTGAAGTGCATCAAAGTGATAGTCTTGCCAATATTGAAGTGCATCATCGATTCTGTCCTCGACTTGATCATCATCAACGTTAATTTCAATGACAGGAAATCCCAGTCTTCTTAGACAATAAGATTTAAATATATCTCTTGTAGATACTAATGTTGCCATATTGCATTTCCAAAAATAGTTATTATACTATTTATCTATCGTGGGCCAAATGATATTATATGGATCAGATTGGGTAGTAATGTCACGCATAGATTATACCAGGAATATGCGTTGCAGATCCGCTACCATCGGTGTTGTATAGATACACAATATATGAACCTGCCGTTTTAGCTGGAGCTACAAAAGATAGTTGAGTTTGTGATAGATATGTAACAACACTCGCCCGAGTTCTATCAACATATACTGTAGTGAAAGATACAAATCCAGAACCATTTACTGTAATTACATCTCCACCACTAACATTCGCAGATGTGCGACCAGAAGGATATTGAATAGAAAATACCTTTAAAGTAAGAAAAGGAACACTTGCTGAAAATTTATCCGCTGTTATTGCATTATTAGCGATTGACTTTTCTTTAATCTTACTTACCATCTTATTGATTACCCTATAGGATCAGTACGAGGAGGTGGAATATTATGAAAGATAGTTGACGGATGAGGTAACTTATACTCACGCGGATCTTCTACATCCACAATCGTAGAATCTTCTACGAATCTAATATCTTTCTCTGGATTAGGAATGCGTTCGCCTACCAGTCTGAATGGTATAGAATCATGACATGTTGCACAATCTAAATGACTCACTGGCCACCAATCATTAATATTGTCATATTCACCCAATGGACCGGTGAAATACGTCAAGGCTTGACCATCGATATGAGTCTTTCCATTAAAATGCATCGTCGGATGTGTATCAGTTTTGGAAAATTTAGTAAATGCAGTCCAATCGTAAAGTTCAATCACAGTTAAGCCGTCAAAATTTACTCCTCCAAACTCAGATGTTTGAATTGTCTCTCCGGCAGGATCGGTGGTTGGATCATATGGAAATTGTGATTCTAGTTCATCCAGTGATGGTATTAATGTATAATCGATCATGGCGATTCCTCAGTTGGTTCAGACGATGGTGAACTTCCCCGCCATTTGTCTAATGGACAATTAGATTTAACAAACTTGGCTTTAAATGGCATAACACAACCACATTCTCGACAACGATTCAAAAACTTTTGAAAAGAGTCACATGTCATACAGGTTTGTAATCTGTCGTAATATGTGACTTTATCTACTAAAATATTAGCCATAGATTATTCCAATACTTTTTCGAATTTTTCTCGATACACACCAACTCCTGCTGTATAACCTGCAGGTGTTAGTTCGCTTTGTATAACAACTAGTCCTGAAGAATTGTAAAATGACTTGGCTTCTTCACTTTGAATTGCCTTGGTAAACTTCTCCTCAAACCAATCTCTAATTTCTTTTGCGGTATTTTTAGGTAGTCCAATTCCCCAAGAAGAATAAAATACCAAATTTTTATCAAAGTCACGAGCTAATGGTACTGATGCAAAGTCTTTGATTTTTGATTCGCTGAATATACTGATAAACTTGGTTTTGCCAGAGTCGCGTAAGTTGATTGCTGTTGTTAACGGTACAAATGCGATTTTTGTTTCCTTCTGTGCAACTGCAACTTGTTGCTCGACTGGTCCTTTATAATTAACTATAGTTACTTTATCTTCAGTTACATCTATTATCTTAATAAAATATTTTAATACTACTTCGGGCATGCCACCACTTGATGATATCAATATTGGAGTTGAAGAAGATTTTATTAGATTTTTTAAATCAACCAAATTATTTAAAGGAGAATCGGCGCTAACTACCGCCACCACCGGACTTGCGGCCATCGTAAGGACTTTATCAAAATCTGATTCCTGATATTTTACGATCCCTTTGTCTACAATATGTGAGAAAGTGAAAGCACCTCTGCCAATTACTTTTAAATGCTGTCCATCATTTGGTTTACCAACAAATGCGTTCAAGTCAACGATACCACTGGCCCCTGGTCTGTTGTTGATGGTAAATTTAACTTGTGGATTTTGTTTTTCAACAATACTAGACAAATTACGTATGACGGTATCATCACCAGATCCAGGTGGGAATCCTACATATGCAGTAATTGGTTTTGTAGGTTCCCAGGCAAAAGCTTGTGTGCAAAATAAAGCAAATATCAATAATAATTTTTTAAAAATCATTTAATCTCTCCTTCAGATCAAAATTTACGAGTGTATGTTAATTGATAAGCAGTTTGATCTGCACTGGTAGCGTTGCTTACTTTATCGAGGTTAATTCCAATCGTATCTGTTTTGGTCAAATCATACGACAAACCCATTCTCAAAGTTTTGTTAGTGTCGTTTTGAACATCGGTGGTGCTGAATGCTTGTCTCCAACGATACCCTAATTTGGCATGAAGATCAAAAGGCGCATGATAAATCACACCCAATTCTTCGCTGTTATAAGGAAACGACTGTGAACCGTTTACCGTCTTTACGCCAATACCTAAACGAGCATAAGCGTCAACTGGTCCAAACACTGCTCGTTGTACAGTAAGTCCAGTCTCAACACGATTTCCTGCTCTATAAGATTTGGATGTTACTTTACCTGCAGCATCGACGTTACGTTCGTTTTGATTTGGTGCAAGTCCAAAATCTGCTGCAAAAAGATCTGTAAATTTTTGCTTAACCTGTAGGTTGATCTGTTGTTGATCTGGTCCAGTGTGATTGTCAACTGATTGGTTTTGATAACCAACAGTTACAGATGTGCCTGCTGCCAGGGCAGTCGAAGTGATCGCAGTGCTAAGTGCTGCAGCAATAATAATTCTCTTCATGTGTATCTCCTGTATAATGAGTCATTCAATAAATTGATAAGAAAACAAAGAACGTTTTTAGTATATAGTCACGAATTAAAATTAAAGGTTGTAGGATTAATTGGTTCACAATTTTCGTCTGGAAGAAATAATGTTTGGATGGTAACATCATATGATCCTGAGTGTTCATCTCCGACTATCTTTACGGGATTTAATATTTCAAGTTCATTAACATTTTGTTTCAAAATTATTGTTTTTTGCACAGTTGATTCGTTGAGAATCGACACCATTTCTCCAACAAAAACAAAAAAGTTATCTTTAGTCTTCGATTTATTTATTTGATATCCACAGACGATGATTGATTTTCCAGTAGGTTTGCCAGAAGAACTTATTGATTGATGAAAACGATATACTTTCCAGTCAATCAATGATTTTATTTCAGAAAAATTATTGTGATTATTAATGATCACACCACCCGGATCCATACTATATGGATATTTGCATGGTTGATCAAGAATGTAATCGGTACCTTGATTTTCAGAATAATTTAATTTTAATTGCTTTTTATTCCATTCAACATCAATACAATTTGCTTGTATCAGTGTCATATTTCTAGACCACGCATATCCTGTTTTGAGTTTAACATCATAATATTCTTGATCATTAGTATACTCTAAGATTAATCGTTTAAGTGGTAGTTTAATTCGAGCAGAATCTTCCATACCCATCTCTTCAAGTGATAGACCCAACGCATAGTGGTTAAAATCTCGATTATCAAAAAAATGAAATAAGTTGTGATTCAATTTGGACTCACTAAACCTCGCACACATTCTCAGTTGAACTTCTTGATACCGCATGTTAAATCTCAAACTTCTCCCAAACTCTTGAGCTGTCGTAATCTCTGTGGGAAAATTACTCACATAATTTTCAGCATATTGATGATACTCGGAAGTTTTTGGATTTAATAATATTCGCCAAGAATCATTCGTCCAATTTATTATTTTTTCATACGGTCCTGATACTGGTTTAGCACCAAAAAGTTGATCACATATTTCTCCAGTAACTGTTATACTTTTATCATTAATTAACTGATTCAGATTTTCATTAAACTTATCAATCGTGATATCTATGAATTGATGATTTGTTATTATTTCCTGATATAGTTTAGGATATTCTCGTCGAGAATTATCATTACCCAATATAATCAATTGATTAGGATTTTTTAAGTGCATTTTTAAAGCGCAATATACACTAGTACTGTCTATTCCTCCACTCCACATCAATTGGATTGGTACGTTTCTTTGATTACTGAGTTCTATTAATTCAAGAGATCTATCTTCAACTAATTGATTAAAATTGTATTTTTTTGTAATATCATAATTTTCTATTGGTTGCATAACTTCAATATTTGCATCATTGCCGATGATGTTCATTCGATCCACAAAATATAAAAATGTAAAATCGTTGAATACATCAGGACGAAAGGCTCTTCTAAAATTCACCATTGGAATATGATTTGCTGTTAGATATATGTGATAGTAGTATTTCATTTTTTTATTTCACTTGTATTGAATGTGAACGAGATCTAAATATTATTTATCAACCGCCAGAAGAACAGTTGGCATTTACATCACATGTAGTATATGAACCACAACTACCGTCAGGCCAATACTTTGTATTGTCGCAACTGCCATTGCCAGCACAATTAGAATTGTATACTGTACCATATACGTTGTTAAGATCATAACCACCTCTAGTTGGACACGTTTGTCCAACATACGCGCCAGTACTAGTGCCATAACTGTTAAATGCATATACATATGCTTTAATATTATATTCTCTTTGATTGTAAGGAATACTAGATTGGTAACCTGATTTATTTGAATCACTTGGTTGTATGATGCCATATTGATTTGTTACTGGTTTACTTGTAACTGTTCCATATCCAACAGTTGAAAACAAGAATGTTCCATCTGCTGGCTGACCTGGCCAAGCCTTCACGCCATAATAATAGTCAACTCGATATCCAATTATAGGCAAAGTCACCGCAGTGGGAGCGGTCCACTGAACTGCTAAAGTTCCTACATATAAACCTATGCTTGGGTTGCGTGGTACTTGAAAATAAGTTGGGCTAACTGGAGGATTTGGCACTGTGATGGTTGCAGGTCCCCATACTATTTCTCCTTTAATAAGTTCTGGATCTACTCCGCTCGAATATGGGTCGACCCAACCACTAACTTGTGATTGTCCAGTGAATGTATAAACTCGATACCCCGAACGTGTAGTGGTGTTAACAGTGTAGGTCAAATTAGATGAAATGTAGACAGGGGCAGCATATGTCGTAGGATATGCTATAATAACTACTCCAGAAGAACCTATTCCGCCTGAACCGTATGTATAACTCTCAGCTCCGGCAAGGAAACCTTGTTCGCCGCCCCCGCCGCCACTGCCTCTATTAGGAATTGATGCCGAAAATCCATTTACATTCGTGGTGCTAGTAGAAGCGCTTGCACCCGCTCCCGCACCTCCTCCCCCACCGGCACCGCCGAGTGCGGCCGCACCCGTGGAACCAAGTCCTGCGCTACCTCCACCACCGCCGCCACCGTATTCGACGGAAACTCCAGTTATACTACTGGTATAAGCAAGACCTCCTCTTCCTGCACCAGAAGTATTGCCATTTTGCCCACTACCACCTGCTCCTGCACCACCACCACCGACAGCATATCCACCGCCACCATTATATGTAAATCCCGTTTTACCTGCAGTAGCACCACCAAATCCAGGACCGCGAGTGTCTCCTCCGTATCCTCCTTGGCCAATGTACTGTTCTGTGTTGCTAGTTGAATACTGCATAGCATAAACGTATCCACCATTTTTAACAGTGTATGCGCCAAATATGGTCGGCGAACTTCCACGTTTACTGTAATCTAGGTAAAAAGTTTGTGAATCGGGATTGGAGATTCTAACACTCGTAACAACGCCACTGCTGACTGAAACGCTTCCTGTTATAATTTGTCCCCCCGCGCCGCCGCCGCCGCCGTTAGGCGCGCCGGACGCGCCCTGTCCACCAGCACCAATCATGAATAATTCAACTGTTGTTGGTGCTGATAAGTTAGGAGTAATACTATTACTTGAGCCACTACTAGACCCATTACCTGCAGCATTAGTTGCATACACTGTAAATGTGTAACTTGTTCCAGCGGTCAATCCAGACACCGTTATTGTACCACTTCCAGCTTGACTTAGTGTACCAGTTATGTTTCCAGGACTTGAAACTGCGGTATAACTAGTGATTGCTGATCCACCATTACTTCCAGGCGCAGTGAATGTAACCGTTGCACTTGTTGCACTAGCTACTGTTGCAGTACCAATTGTTGGTGCACCAGGTATAGTATATGGTGTGGCACTATTACTTGCAGAACTTGCAGAACCTGTACCGATAGCATTCGTAGCTGTTACTGTAAATGTGTATGCAGTTCCATTAGTCAATCCTGATACTGTGATTGTACCACTTCCAGCTTGACTTAGTGTTCCTGTAATACCACCCGGACTACTGGTTGCGGTATAACTGGTGATTGGAGATCCACCATTGCTCGCGGGCGCAGTAAATGAAACTTGTACGGTTTGACTCGCAGATCTTGTTGCAGTACCAATTGTTGGTGCTCCAGGTACAGTAGTTGTTGCGATACTGTTACTTGGAGCACTACTTGCACTATTACCAACTGAGTTTGTAGCATATACTGTAAATGTATATGATGTTCCTGAAGATAGACCATTAACAGTAATAGGACTTGTCGATGATGTTCCTGTTATATTACCAGGAGATGATACGGCAGTGTATGATGTGATAAGTGCGCCACCGTTACTAGCTGACGCAGTGAATGTAACTGATGCACTTGTTGCGCTTGTTGCGGTTGCGGTACCGATTGTAGGTGCGCTTGGTACGGAAACAGGAGTTACACTATTACTTGAAGAACTTGCAGAACTTTGACCTGCAGCATTGACTGCTTTTACTGTGAATGTGTACGCAGTTCCAACCGTTAATCCAGATACTGAAATAGGACTTGATGTTGATGTTCCTGTTATATTTCCTGGAGATGATGTTGCAATATATTGTGTTATAGGAGAATTACCATCATATGCAGGAGGTGTAAATGCAACCGATGCTGTTGTTGAACTAATCGTTGCAGTACCAATCGTTGGTGCATTAGGAACAGTCTTAACATAAAACAATAATATACGTGTTGATGTTCTGTTTGTAGTTGCAGATGTTGCCGTAATCAAAGAAGTTGTGTTTGCTTGAGCTGATAAAGTTCCTGTGATTGTACTACCAGAAATACTTAGTCCAGCTGGTAAAGTGTTTGCAGTATATGATATAGATCTACCAGCAGCAGAAGATGCACTTAAAGTTTGAGTAATTGAAGAACCAACGTTACTGTTGATTAGTGTGCCATCTGCTGGTGAATTCCAAGTAACAACGTCTGAATTAACTTGAAACTTAATATTTCTAGTTGATGTTTTATTTGTTGTTGCAGAATTTGCAGTAATTAAACTATTAGTTGTTCCTATTGATGACGGTGTACCTGATATAGTATTACCAACTATACTCACACCTGTTGGTAAAGTATTTGCAGTATATGATATAGATTTACCAGTAGCAGAAGATGCACTTAAAGTTTGACTTATTGAACCGTATTCATAAGAAGTTACTGTTGTACCATCCGCTGGAGAAATCCATGTAACAATATCAGGACTTATTGTGATACTAAATGGCCTAATAACACCCTGATTTTCTAAGTCATAAGCTTCAATTGAAAATGAATATGTGGTTGATCCGACAACAGAACCAGATATGCCAGTTATTGCACCAGTGTTTGCATTTAAGGTAGCGCCAACCGGTAATGTTCCACTATACAATCTATATTTAATTGTTGAGTCACTTGATGCGGATAAAACAGTAACATTTGAAGATAACTCTACAGTCTCGTAAGATGTACCAATAGACCCAGATGGAGTTGACCATAATGGTATTCCCGAATAACTAATACCTGGAATGAAAAGTGTTGTAGCACCATCTGGATTATAAACATAAAGATTATATGTTCCGGCACTTCTTGCGGGTGCAGGGAATGTTAATTTATTCGAAGAAACAAATGTTACATTAGTTACTAATGTTGTATCAATGTATACATAACAACCGAAAATGAAGTTTATGCCATTAATTGTTATAGTCTGCCCACCAGTAGTATCTGCTGCAGTGTCATCATCAAAATATCCAACAGAAGTTATTACTGGAAACTTGACAGCTATCTTATCTAACGATATTGATCCGGTTCCAAATGCACTCGTTTTTGCTTTATTTACCATAATATCACGGATAAGGATATCGAATCACCACACGACCTGAACCACCACCGTTTCTAGCAGGAGCAGGACTTAACCAAGTCCCACCTCCGCCACCACCACCAAATCCATCAGTTCCTTTATACTGTACAGGACTAGTACCACCTCCTGGCGATCCTCCTCCTGCACCACCTGTTCCATTCGTTGTCGGCGCTGGCGCGACCGGTGATTTAGATCCACCACCACCGCCACCATATTTTTGACCATTAACTGGACAAAGCAATCCTCCTGCGCCTGGTGTGCCGTACCCGACAACTCCATACTGATATGTTGAAGGATCCCATCCTTCTGGATTATTTTGAGCACCGCCTCCACCACCACCTTTTGTTTGATTAGATAGACCTCTTTGTAATTGAGTTCCTTCTCCTCTTGTATCGGAACCTATCGGATAAGCAGCACCAGATCGATCTGGTCTAAAGAATGCTGTTCCACTGTATGCACCATCTTGTGATCCTCCTGATCCGGGGGCCCATCCTGGAATATTTACTATTCCTGTACCACCTCCAGTTGCTTCGTATCCAGGATTAAAACCACCAGGAACATATGCACCATTAATATGCGTGTCCATCACAAAATAACTGGATGTTGCAGCATTCTGTATTGCATAAATTGGAACTGCCGATGCCGAACCACTTGCTCCAGAACCTATAATTACTTGATGTGTTGATCCTGATGCGAGCACTCCAATATCTGGCACATCTCCAACTCCGCCACCGCCACCGCCAGATCCACCATAACTAGTCTGTAAACCACCAGCACCACCTCCACCCACTATAATCAAAGCAAAAGGTTGACCACCTAGATTACTCGGTACCCTAAATGTTCCTGGAGAGGTAAAGGTATGAAATCTATAACCAGCATATGCTCCAGTACCGCTGCTAATTGTTCCGCCGGATGCTACGACTGAAGGTCTGACAGGTGTAACACTATTACTTGAACCACTACTAGACCCATTACCTGCAGCATTAGTTGCATACACTGTAAATGTATAGGCAGTTCCAGTGGTCAATCCAGATACTGTAATGGGAGAAGTAGTTCCTGTGGCGGTTATATTGCCTGGAGATGATACGGCAGTATATGATGTAATTGCTGATCCACCATCGCTCGCGGGTGCAGTGAATGCAACTGATATGCTTGTTGCACTAGCTACTGTTGCAGTACCAATTGTTGGTGCACCAGGTACAGTAAATGGTATGACACCGTTGCTTGTAGAACTTAGATCGCTATTACCTGCAGCATTAGTCGCATACACTGTAAACGTATATCCAGTTCCATTACTCAATCCAGTTATAGTAATTGGTGAAGTGGATCCAGTTGCAGTAATACCACCAGGAGAAGATGTTACTGTGTATGATGTAATTGCTGATCCACCATTGCTCGCGGGTGCAGTGAATGGAATTGTCGCTTGTCCATTACCAGCTGTTACGGTACCAATTGTTGGTGCACCAGGTATAGTGTATGGTGTGACACTATTACTTGCAGAACTGCTTATGCCATTACCGATAGAATTTGTAGCATATACTGTAAATGTGTATGCAACTGTATTAGACAATCCAGATATTCGAAACGGAGAAGTGGTTCCTGTGACAGTTATATTGCCTGGAGATGATACTACTGTGTAGCTGGTTATTGGAGATCCACCATCACTAACTGGTGCGGTGAATGTCACATCTACTGTCTGACTTGATGCTCTTGTTGCAGTACCAATTGTTGGCGCGCTTGGAGTACTAATTCCTCCACCAGATATGATAATACCTAAAACTCCACTCATTAACTTACTCCACTTCCCGAAACATACCACGTATCAGTCGCAACTTTAATCATACTGCAAAGTCCATATCCAATAACAGTTCTATTACCAGTTGATGTGGTACCAGATAATCTTAATGTTACGCCAGATCCTTGTGTGATTGTTATAGTGGATGCACTCGAATTTATGACAGTTATTACTGTTCCGATATTAAAAGCAACAGTTGAGTTTGGTGGCACCGTAATTCCTGAACCGACATAAAGGTGTTTTCCGTTGTCGGTTAAAACTAAGTTACCAGATGTTGTTGTACTTTGAGGTAATTCTTTAAATCCAACTGTATATGAACTTGATCCGCCATCATTAATTGTGGTTGTGCTTGCTAAAATAGAAGCAGCAGTATATACTTCTCTCCAAGCTGACCATGCGCCGGAATCATTATCACGTTTACTTCGAACATACACTGGAGCATCAGCGCCATCTGTTCCACTCCAACCAATCAACAGTTGACCAGCACCAGCACCATACATATGAAGTAGATTTCCATATGTTGTAGGATAACCATTGGCATATACTTGATACATGTTTAAGCCAGTGGATCCTCTTGTGGTTCCTATTGTTGAAGCGGCATAATCTCCTTGACTATTAATTTTTGTAACAGCGGAGATATAGCTTGAATAATTACTGGAGTCTAGAACAGTCCGCCATGATTGCCATGTTCCATTGTTCTTTCCTCGAATCGCTATTTGGCCTGTTCTAAAATCTCCGTAAATTTGATGAATCCAATTTGAACTATAAGCAGAAGAATATAAACCACCATCTGTTTGACCAAATAGACTCACATTCGTATTATAACCAAGTTGATTCTGAGTTACATTGTCTGGATTAATTGATGCAGAACTACTGTTTAGTGTTAGACCAGTAACTGAACCCGAACTGCCATCAATATTAACACCAGTTAATGATTGAGATGCACTCGTTCTTGCTAGACCAATAGCTGTTGTGCCAACATAAGTTGTATAACCAGCATAGTTAGTAGAGTCTAATATCTTTTTCCATGAACCCCAAGATGTGGATGATCCGCTACGTTGCCAAACATTACCATTATCTGTAAATCCTAGTTGATGACTTAATCCACCAGTCCAATCTGTAGAAGAACCATATTGACGAAACGTCATCTCGCCGAAATATGTTCCACCATCACTTAGACCTTCTGTGGTGTTTTGTTTAAAGTCAAATACTACACCTTTATCAATCGTCTCAGGAGTAGTTACTATTGATCTGGAATCTTTTACATCAAATACACCAGCGAATATGTTTGATGAAATTGACGTAAGACCGGCCAACGTTGTAGAATTAGATCCTAGTGATATTTGAGTTGATCCAATCGTAATATTGTTGTTAGACAACATATTGTTTGTAATACTACCAGTATCACCTGTTGAGATAATATTACCACTTGAAGAGGGAAAACTTAAAACTGTTCCATCTAATTTTGTTATAGAGTTTACAGTTAATTTTCCGGTTAATACAATATTATCAGCATAAACATTTCCTTTAATACCCACACCACCAGAAAGTAACAATGCACCTGTTGTGTTACTAGTACTTGATGTAGTATTCGTTGATATTATTTGACTTGTAATATTGTTTGTTGTGCTCGTAAATGTGACTGTATTCGTTGATGAATTTGTCGTGATTATCATTCCAGATCCAGCAGCAAATGATAATGTTCCTCTATTGCTAGTTGCGGATAATGTAGATTGACCATTAACAGCGAAGTTTAAGAAACCATTTGCTGGCGAAGATGATGAAATTGTGATTGAATTTGATGATGGATTTGTCGTGATATTAATATTTGATCCAGATATCAAAGATAAAGTGGCATCACCACTATCTGCACTTAATCTTTGTTGTCCAGCTACTGCAAAATTTGCCCACGAAAAAGCTGATCCACTACCACCACCGGTTGATGAAAATGTAACAGTTTTTGTTATATTATTAGTTGTCAATCTCATTCCGGAACCAGCAGCCAACTTTAGTGATAATGGAGAATCTATCACTATTGTTTGTTCTCCTGTGACAGCAATTGAAGTTATTGAATTTTGGGCTAGAGGAGATGTGGAAGTAAATGTTCGAACGCCAACAACATATCCAGCAGTAACGGCTGTGTTGAATGTTAAGATGTTTCCATTATTTACTGAATAATTACTTGTTGGCTGAACTATACCGTTGAATGATACCAATATATCAGAAGCTGATACTGTATTTGATAGTGCAAACGTAGTCTGAGCTCCATTCGCAGTAAAAGATTGATTGATTACTGGATTTGAAGCAAATGGAGTACCATCGTAAAAGTAATATTTACTAGCATAAACGGATGAAGAATATATCTTGTCAGTGTATACATTACCGGTAATCGATATATACCCATTACCAGCATAAGAATTACCAAATGTACGAACGCTAATGGTTGAACCGTTCGATGGCGGATTAGTAAACGTTAAATTCAATCCATCAATATAATAGTTCGTCAACGGTTGTTGAGGGATAGTATTAACAAGAACCAGTAAATCTGTCGCAAGAACATATCCACTTAGTTCAAATGCTGTCTGAGAACCATTTGCAGTAAATGTTTGCGCGATGATTGGAATTATATTTGATAGTGGTGTTGCTGTACCAAATGTACGAACTGCGATAACAGCATTTGCATCTGGTGGTGAATCAAAAGTCATTCGAGCACCAGACATTGTATAATCAACGTTTGGAATTTGTGGAATATTTTCAACCGTAACAAGAATGTCAGTTGCTGAAACGGTTGAACTCAAAACAAAAGAAGTCTGAGCACCGTTAGCAGTAAATGTTTGACTTAGGAAAGGTACTGTGTTACCGTATGTCGTTGCAATAGTAATCGTGTTCGATATACCATTCGACGATAATGTGATACCGGAACCGGCAGAGAATGTTAGAACTGCGTTGTTACTGTTTGCGATTGCAGAAGGTTGTCCA
>Ga0114963_10000708_pt1 | contig 22621 bp, 22 predicted proteins | sample C_131016_EF_Meta_FD_87019 | JGI IMG/M metagenome (GOLD analysis project Ga0114963, IMG submission 87019) | Freshwater microbial communities from Lake Croche, Canada to study carbon cycling - C_131016_EF_MetaG | ecosystem: Environmental > Aquatic > Freshwater > Lake | place: Lake Croche, Canada...
CCAGCAGGTCCAGTAACTCCATCACGTCCCGCTACTCCAGCAGAACCGGCAGGTCCAGTAACTCCATCACGTCCATCTGCTCCAGCAACTCCAGCAGAACCGGCAGGTCCTGTAACTCCATCGCGTCCTGATGGTCCAGTAACTCCATCACGTCCTGATGGACCAGTCACCCCAAGTAATCCAGAACAACCTGTCATCCCGGTAAATCCACCAATTGATGGAACTAATGTTGTTGGTACATTACTATAATTAAAAAAATACAATGTTGGACTAGTAGAACCTTGTGGAACTACATCTATTTCTAATAGCAATGTTGGTGAACTATCTGTAAATTCTAAATACGATATATTATTTGGCATAATAATACGTGGACAAATTGAGGTGTTTAGATTGCCTGTGTAATAATCAATTGTGCTTGACAATGAACCATTTATTAAATAAGTATTTGATTTACCAACTAAAACAGGTGTAGCATTTGCATTTATTGTTGAAGAAACATAAAGTGACCAATTTAACCCAACATTAATGTTTGATAATAAAAAAATTTCCAAATTCCACGTTCCTTCAGGAAGAAATCCAAAATTACTATTATTTAATTTTACAATAGTTCCATTTGAATTAAATTGTTGTGTCACATTGGTTTGAATAACTTGAACGGATGACGGTGTTACGCTTACAAATTGAAATGCACCAGAAGTTGTTGGATTATAAGTAAAATAACAATTTGTTTTACTTGGTGTAGTATTAGGTAATCCTATAGTATAATAATTGTCTCGTAGTATAATACTACTTTGATTAGTAATGGATCCAGAAACATCTTGAATATTTGTTACTAAAAAATCACAATAATCTAAAAAAGTATTATTGCAAGTATTTAAGTTCATACTATATAAATTTATTATTTACTTTACCAAAATAATAAGTTTATTATTTGTTAGCATTTACATACAATTTATAGATTTTTTTAAATAATTTAAATTTTCTTCTTTAAAAGTTTTAAATACGACAAAATCATTTATACATAAATGAGAAATGTGAAATAAATGATATGAAAATAATGACATAAATCCAATTAATAAATCATCTGTAAAATGTTGTTCGGACAAAAAGATAAGTATTTCTTTAAATTCTTTATTATCAATAAATTCTAAATCTATTGAATTATATAATTCAATTACCTTGTTGTTTATTATTTTATCATCAAACTCGGTTAAATTAAAAGCTTGCAATAATTCATTTTGATATAACATTTCGGAACAATCTAAATCATCATCATCAATTTTAGTATAAATGAGAGATATAGGATTAAATTTTAATATAGAACTATCATAAAACACATATGTGCAAATAAAATTATTATTATACATTTATTAATATTATAATAATAATACGCTTTATATTAATTTATAATTAAATTATAAAGTTTAACTATTTCTATCGCGTGTTAATTCTCTGGAAGGAACCCCACCACGAACCCAACCATCAGAAGCAACACCTTCAATACAATAATAAGGATTTGTTACGCGGTCTTTAATATCACTTAACAAAGGTGTATTTGAATATTTTAAATAACTTTTTTCAGTTAATCGTGTAACACTTCGTTTGTTTGTAAGTAATTCTCCTTGTTGAATTTGAGACTCAAGAATTGAACATACCGAACCACGCCCCAAATAAGGAACTGTTGCAAATGGACGTTGAAATAGGTCTATTTTACATCTAGGATGAGTATTTAAACCGCCTAATAATAATTTAGAGCTACTATCTATATTACACCCATTTGCACCAGACCCATAACCACCGTCAACCATAATTCCAGGTTGTGTAGTTGCTAAATAAATTGGTTGTTTTAATGAACAATCGTTTAAGTAATAATTTTGTAATGAGTAGTTACAAGCATTGATATTTTGAATGGAAACCTGGTCTTGAGAACAACTATCAGACCCGATTCTACTCATATTATCAAACATATAATTAGTTACAAATGCCATATTATATATAATAAAACATTATTTTTTATTATTATTTTTTAACATTAAAACCATTAAAAAAAATAATATTATTCTAAATATTTAACAAAATTAATAATAAATTGCTCTAATTGTTATTATTTGATGCTTTAACTATCCATTTATATGTGTCTTCGTATTGGATAATTATATATTTATCTCTCTTTAATAAATATCTAATATATTCAGTATATTCAATATTCCAATTATCATAATAAATATAGACATCATTAAAGTTAGAATTTAATATTTTTTTATCCTTTTTTAATACTATTTTATTAATTTTTCCAAAATTCAATTCATTAAAATATTCCAATAGTTTTTTTTCTGTAAATCTCCCACTTACAGAATTAATATATAAATTTGGTTGAAAATTATCAATGTTGTAATTCATTTTTTATTCTTTATTGTTTATTGTTTATTTATCATTAAATATTTTAAAGAAATTATATTTCAATTTTTTTTAATATAAATTATATCTTATATTATCTTGAACACAAGCAAAAGCATCACCATCTCTACAACTCGGCATATCTCCATATAAGTATTGAGCAAATGCTCCTTGGTCGTTTGCAACACGAGTATTTGCAGTTGAATAAAAGTTTCTATTGGACTGGTCTAAATAAAAATTTTCGCCTAAATCGCCGAATAATTGTTTGTTTGTATTTTTAATATCTGGATTAAGATTTTGAACCATTTTTTTCACAGATTTAGTTATATCCTCATATACATTAGGGTTAAAAGCAGGGGGTGCTGCATTTCTAGAAGGGTCATCGCCAATTTCAGTTAATAAAACATTAGAAAATGGATTTTTCGGATTATTCATTTGAAAATCACTCTTTAAATATTTTGTTAATGTTTCTGGATTAATAACAATTCCTTTTTCATCTAATGGATTTTTACATTCTTCATTTTCAAAACCTTCGAAATTTTCTTTTATCTCTCTTGTATGATTATTTTTACTTACATTAAATAAAATAAAAATTACTGAAATAGTTATAATACCTACAAATAATATTCTTAAATTTTGCGTAAAAATAAATCCTAAAATAGTCAATAAGAGTATAAGTCTTGTAATAGAATTTAATTTTTGTTCATAAGTCATTTTGTTTGAGGGCCATAGTTCTAATATATAATCTTTGTTAAATAAAATTGTTAAATCATTCGACCAAAATGGGATTGTCATTATATATATATTATTACTTAAAAATTATACAACTACTTTTTATTATTTGTTTTTTTCTTGTTGTTTGATTTTTCATTTGTTGAACTTGGATTTGTATTATTGTTACTAAAAATAGAAACCAATTCTTCATCTGAAATAGGATTATAATTAGTATTTGTAAATTTACTAGTTTCTTCCAACATTTTTTGCATTTGTTTCATTTCCAATTTACGTTTGATATTTTCTTTAAATTTTTTATGTTTCATACTTCTATTTAATGCTTCTTCTTTAGATTTAGTATCAACATTATTATTCATAAATTTATTTATATCAGGGTTTAATCCCATTTGACTCAACATATTTTGAATATTATCCATACAAGGTATACTTTTCATTTTATTTATAATATCAGTTGCTTCATTAAATAATTCATTTTCATCAATATCACCTGACTTAATTTTACTCTCTAATTTACTTCCTACATTTTTCATCAAACTCATTAATTTTCCAGGGTCCTTAAATAAACTTTGAAAAATGTCTTTTGTGTCTGTAATATTTTCCATATCTAAATTGAAAGAACCAGAAACTTCCTCTGCAATTTCACTTGCCAATTTACCAAGTTTACCATCTAACATTCCAGTAATATGTTTATGAACATCATCAGGACTAGGTAAGTTATCAATATTAAGTTTATTTATATCGATTCCTCCCATTTCTTTCAAAATGTTATTTGGTCCATCTTCTATCTCATCAACAGGGTCATTCTTTTTTATATTATTGAAAACATCCTGTAATTTATCTAATGATTGTTCTAGTTTATTTTTAAAATCATTTTCATCTATATTTTCAAATAATTTTACAGCATCACCAAAAGTTTCCTTATTTTTAATTGAACTTATTAAGGATATTAAAATTAATTGTAAATATTTCCAAATAGTGCTTCTAGTTTTTTCACTAATATCACTACATTTCCATAAGTATTTAAAACTTAATCCTGGCAAAAATTCAGTATTTACATTTGAATTATCATTAAAAATTTCTTCATTTTGATAAATAATGTCAAAAAATCTCTCTGGATACATATTCAAACAATAACTGAAAATAAAATCAATATTTTTCATTTTTTCATCTTCTTCATATAAAATCCGTTCGTGATTTTCTTTAATATGTGAATAATCTGTATTTTTCCACCATTTATTAATTACGGATTTATATTCAGGAAAAGTATTTAAAATATCATTTACAAAATCAGTTATTATTTTTTGGAATTCTTCTGGTGGATTTTCTGGAATTTCTTTCTTATAACTATTTGACATATATGTTTGATATAAAGTTATTTTTTTAAATCAAACTAACAATTATTTATTTATTTATTTATTATTCATTTTTATAATAAAGTTCTGTTAATTTCGTTAAATTTTGGATATATTTCATTGTTTTTTGCTGATTATCGATTGACATTTCTTTAACTGGACCTCTAAATCCATTAATACAATTCATAATTTTTGAAGAATTTTCAACGTTAACTAAATCATTAGAATAGTTTTTATTTACAAAAAAATCAATGTCTCCCTTTTCAATTTGTTCCTTATACTTATTAACTATATGTTCTTTCCAGGTAGCAATTAACAATTTTGGATTTGATTTTTTCAACAAAAGTATTGAGTTCTTGGCTGTAACTAATTCCGGGTTATTTGGAAAAACATTAATTATATCATTAATAAAATCCATCATTTGTTCATTAAATATTTTCATAATGTTTGATGCCATATTTAAAATTATAAATAATTTTATTTTTAAGTCCTTTTTTGGTTTAATGAATTAAATTCTTGTTCTCTCTGTTGTTGTAATTGTTCAATTGTTAAACCTTGTGGTATTTTATTATCTTTATAATTATAATCATCTTTAGGTGTATTAATATTAAATTCATCATTTAATGAAACATAATTGTGCATTTGTCTTAATCCACCATCACCATTTGCTTGAAGTGATTCGCTATTCATATCTAAAAAACTATAATTGTCAGAACATACTCCACCAAACCCATAGTTTCCTAAAGAATAAGATGTCGGTTCCATATTATTATTTGTTGAAGCCTTTGTTATTTCCTCCTGTTTGGGTTTAATATAATCATAAATACTATCACCATATAACACTTTATAATTATCGTTTAATAATAAAAGAGCTGGAACTTTCAATACATTTTTAGGCATAATAATTTTTTGACCATTTTCTAAAATTATAAAAGTATTATCTTTTTCGGTTACTCTTTTGTCTATACAAATAAAATGTATATCCTTATTAATTTTAGATTTTGATAATACTTGTAGAAGTTTTTTAGAATGTTCGCAATAATTTGAATAATAAATAATAGAAGTCATTATTTTATATTTAGTTTATTGAATTTATTTTTTAACTTATTTTAAACTTATTTATTATTTATATATTTGTCATTTTCATTTTAAAAAAAATTGATTTATTAATTCATTAAATAATAAAGAGATATTATTATATAATAAAATGCTTCCAATTGTAAAGAAAAATGATGAAAAAAACGGCATCCTTACATTTACCTTAAGTGGTGTGAATGTAAGTTTAGCTAACTCAATTAGACGAACTATTTTATCTGATATTCCTACTGTTGTATTTAAAACAACACCATACTCTGAAAATAAATCCAAATTTATTATTAATACTACAAGATTAAATAATGAAATTTTAAAGCAACGTTTAAGTTGTATACCAATACATATTAAAGACTTAGAAACACCATTAAGTGATTATTTATTAGAAGTAAATGTTGAAAATTTAACTGATACAATTCAATATGTTACTACACAGGATTTTAAAGTAAAAAATATTAAAACTGGTGAATATTTAAAAAGTAATGATAATGAAGCAATATTTCCAAAAAATCAAATTACAAATACTTACATAGATTTTGCGAGATTAAGACCTAGAATATCCGATGAAATTGTTGGTGAAAAATTAAGTCTTACTTGTGAGTTTTCAATAGCAACTGCTAAAACAGACTATATGTTTAATGTTGTATCTACTTGCTCATATGGTTATACATTAGATAATGTGAATATTGAAAAAGAACTTGAAAAAAAAATTCAAAAATGGAAAGATATGGATTTAAGCAAAGATGAAATTCATTTTGAAAAAGAGAACTGGAAATTATTAGAAGCAAAAAGAATTGTAAAAGAAAATAGTTTTGATTTTATTATTGAATCTGTTGGTGTTTATGACAACAAAGATATTGTCAAAAAATCGTGTTTTATATTAATTGATAAATTGAAAAAATTAGACGTTTCGATTGACACAGATGAATTAAGTATATTAGATTCAGAAAATACAATGAAAAACTGTTATGACATTATTTTAGAAAATGAAGATTATACAATTGGAAAAGTTATTGAATATATGTTATATTCTAAATTCTTTGAAGATATGAAAATATTAACTTTTTGTGGATTTAAAAAAATGCATCCTCACGATACAGACAGTATTGTTAGAGTTGCTTACAGAGAACCAGTCGACAAATCTATTATTAAACAAAACTTGAAAATTTGTATAAATGATTTAATAAAACTTTATCAAATAATTTCAGACAAGTTCTAAATTATAAAATATTCATTATTTTCATTATTATTTTCATTATCTACAATATTTTTTTTATCAATAATTTAGAGAGTGCATCAATAAATTAATATGCAGTTCATTAACAAATTTAATTACATAAGAATATGTAATATACAAATTCAATGGTTTCATTTCTTCAATATAATTTTTATGGATATGAAACATATGTGTTCTAAAATTTTGAGGATATTCATTTAATGGTTTTACTCGTTTAATATAACAATTTTTGTAATTTTGATACAAATTTAATGTAAAATTATGCAGACAATCCCTAAAAAAAGAAAATTCATTTTTGTATTCTGGATAATAATGTAAGAAATTTTTTACATTTCCTTCTTTTCTTAATATCAAATATTGATATTGTAGAATTGGTTGATTGCCCCTTAATCTTCTGACATATTCATAAGTTGGATTTCTTATTTTCGTCCTTGTTCCATTTAATAAATTATGAATAACTAGACCCATTTCTTTATATGAAGTATTCAACTTGTATTTATTTATTAAATCATTATAATTATTCCATTTATATATTTTAGGAAATTTTATACCTTTCAAAACCCATTCACATTTCTCTCTAATTTCTTCCATATTAATTGAAACTATACGAGTATTTCCATCCACATTATTATAAATTTGATAAATAGCAACTAAATATAATGATGGGGTTTCAAAAGGAACTACTATACGATTTTTTGGATGTTGCAAAACAAAACTATATGAATAATTATAGTTTAAATGATTTAAATTAAAATTTAACAGCTTTATTGTTTCCATAAACATATCGCGAAATGTAATATTATTATTATACTTATAAAAACTACTATTTGCACTAACACAACTTTTTGTGGTTAATTCCCAATATCCATTTATCATATCTTCATTCCAAACCCAAAATAAGTTTACCATTGTTCCTTCAATAAATTCTTCAGCAATAATATAGTCTTTTTTTTCCGGTTCTAATTCAATAAATTTACTCAATTGAATTGATTTAGGTGGAGAGAAAGAAACTATATTATTATTTTCATTAATTACAACGGAACGCAGCAATCCAAATGTAGTTATTAAATCATCCGATAAAGAATCCTTTATATAATTAATAACTCTATATTTCTTATTATTAATATTGATTGTTTTCTCTGTTACAAACATTGAAATGTCTTCTTTACCATTTAAAAGACTCAACTCATAATTTGGTTCAAATAATATTTTTTCTTTCATAATATGTTATACTAATTTACTAATAAGTCTTTAAATTAATTTATTAAATTTAAAAATTTCTATTTAAATTTCTACTATAAATATAGTATTATGTCGTTAACGAAACAAAACGAAAAAATAATTAATTTACAATTAGGCGATATTATACATTTTGAAGACCCAGTTAATGATATTTTAAACAATCATACTTTTTTAATTGATTATATTGATGATAAATCAATAAAATTAATTGAAATTAACGATTTGAATATGGTTCATTTAAAAATAAACAACAATTTAATAATTCCTGAAACAGTTACCAAAATTGATATTTTATTTAGAAATGAAAAGAAGGGTTTTTGTTTACAAAATAATTTATTACCTAAAACTTGGATTAATGTTTTTTTTAGCGGAGATATACCATTTACTTTAACAGGTGAAATTACCAAATTAGAGGAGGATATGATTGAAGTTAAATCATTTCCAGATAATGAAATAATTTATTTAAATTTTGCATATAAAGGAATACCGGACGATTTATCAATTCAATCTATAGAAATAAGAGCAAAACCACAGAAAAATATAAAGTTTGTTGAAGTAAATGAAGAAAAGAATAAACAAGATAAAGAAAAACAAGATAAAGAAAGAGAGATAGAACAAAAGAACAAACAAGAAGAAACCGATAAAGAGAAAGAAGGACAAGAAACCGATAAAGAGAAAGAAGGACAAGAAACCGATAAAGAGAAAGAAGGAGAAGAAACAGATAAAGAGAAAGAAGGGGAAGAAACAGATAAAGAGAAAGAAGGAGAAGAAACCGATAAAGAGAAAGAAGGAGAAGAAATAGAACGTGAAACTGAAGGAGTTGAACCAATATTTGAAGATTTAGAATTGGAACATATGTATAAAACTCAAATAAAAGATGTAAAAAATAAAAAGAATGAATTTATAATTAGAGCAAATGAAGTTATTTTTGGGAAAGAATATGAACCCATCAAACAACTAGTAAATGTTGATGTATCTCAAAAAAGGTTTGATATTGAAACACAAACAAATGACCTACTCAATGACTTGTTATCTAAACTGTCAAACTCACAGAAAACAAAAAAGGCAATGAATAATATTCATCAAATGATTGACCGATTTAAAGAACTCAGAACTAAATATTCCTCTTTTGACGAAAATGGAAATATATTAGATTCTATATTTAAAGGAATTAATAATAAACCACTTTTGGAATATCTTTTGAAGTTTAATAATTCTTTATATTGGTTGTTGCCTGTTGCAAAGAATGTAAAAAAAATATATGAAAATGAAACATTAAATTATAATGTTGTTGGCATAAATAAGTTTTATTTAGATAATTTTTTAGAAACTATTGAATCAAATAATTTATCTGAAGAACAAAACAAATATGATTTTTATTTAAATGAAATTTATAAATTTGGTACTCCATTTGAACAAGTTAATTCCCTAAATTCAAATGATATTATTTACGAAAAAGAAGTTAACAGCGATATGAGTGTTATTATTGATAATTTAGGAAATCAAGAATCATTTGTAATAAAATCATTAGGAGTAAAGGATTATGTTTCTTTAGAAAATAAAAGGTTTTTTATTGAAAGATACAATACAGGCATAACTCGGTTAGATACACTCAACAAATTAGGAAGTAAAACAATTTCAAAAAGAATACAAGTAACACCTTCTGACACAATTCAATTGAAATCTATTATAACTTTGCCAGAACCAACTATTCGTTTCTCTCGCATAAATCTCCCAGGGACAAATATTCTAGAAAAAACAAATCTAAATTTTACTTTTCTTAACTATTGGCAATTATTAAAAAAGAATACAAAAGTTACAAATGTGGACATCGATAATTTGAATGTAAATTTAGTATTTGAAAAGGACAATTATTTCAACAATATAAAAAATTATGTATTAAACAATAATTTGGAAACGACTTTAACAAAAAATGAGGTTTATAAAAAATTCATAGAGCTTATAGTTCCAAAAATAAGAACATTGTTTAATCTTGTAAAAAAACACATAAAAGGTAAATTATCATTTGTAGATGTAATTAGTTATTTAGAACCATTTTTGGTTTATACAGATGATTTGACATATATGCAATATAAAGACATAAATCGGTTTTTGTATGAAGAAATATCAAATTATAATAAAAATTTCGTAAGTAGAAAAAACTTATTTAATTTATTGAAGAAAATTAACATTGGAATAAATGAAAAACCTAATTTTATTGCTATGAAATCAATATTCTATCAAAATAGAGACATTTTAAATAATATTTTTAATGAATATAATATTGAAAATAATAGTTTATTAACAAATTCGAGTTTTTTAAGAAAGGTTCTAATTAAGGATAATGGACAATTGTTTAATTATGCGTGTTCTTTGAAAAACTTAAATTTGATGTTGTCTGAAGATATATCAAAAATTCTCTCTTTGGAAAACGAAGCTATTAGTGATGAAATTAAAAATCTCAATAAAAATGAAAATACAAAATGCAGTAAATATGTTATATCAAAACAATATAAAAATGAAGAAGAATTAATGGAAGATAATGGAAAAACAATTTATTTTGATAAGAAGTTTGATAAAACAAAATATGATATAATTGATGAATTTGACAAAAATAAAATTAAAATGTCATCAGAAGACTTCAATGATTATTTAGTAAATCAATTAGAAATGAAACATAATTTTCAACACGAAGATGCGAAAACAATGGCAGAAACTCTTATTTCTGGTTTCAAGAAAGTTGAAAATGGAAATATAGCAATATTATATTCTTTTGATGATAATGTAATAAAATATTATAAAAGGAATGAAAACAGATGGGAATTGGATGAAGATATAACTAAATCAAACTTCCTTAATACGGATGACCTTTTATGTAATTTTCAACAAAATTGTATAAATATTGAAGACAAATATAATTCAAAATGTGAATCTTTTGATTTAAATAAAAAAGAAATAACGAAAAATACTTTGAAGGATATTGTAAATCAATTTGACAAAAATTATAAACAATCTAAAGAATTATTACAACAAACTATAAACAAAAAATATGATTATTATTCAAGTATAATAAATAAACTTACAAAAATTGAATTTTATAATGTGTATAAAAATAATTTGCATCAATACAATATTGGCATTGAAGACATTGACAATAAAATAGAAATTCCTGACTCTTCACCTTATTTAAAATTGAGAGATTTAATTTTGGGACAACCGGATTTTGTTAAAAAACAAAGTGATATTATTCGTTTCACTATTTCATTTACAAGACAATCAATTCAAGGAAATGATGAAGATGTCAACTGGTTGTATTGTATTAAAACCAATGCGAAATTATTACCTGCATTTATTTATAAATTAGCATCTTGTTTTACTGAGACACCTGATAAATATTTATTACTTTTAAATGAAATATGTGCTGAAATTGGAACTATAAGTGATGACGGAGATAATTGGGTAGACAAACATAGTGGTTATATAATTAGACCGATAGATTTTGACTTTGAAGAAGGTTATAATGAAGAAGGTTTTAAAATGGTTTCACGCGATATTATTGAGGAAGATATTGGGATTACTATGTTAAATAATACAACTCATAAAATAGAATATACATCATTAGAATCGAGAACTGCCTCAAATATTATTACTTCTTTATCTGAATTTATGGGAATAAATATTGAAGAAGAGAGAAATTTTATGGTTAAAATAATAAATAATGTTCTACCGGTTGCTCTAGCCAAAGAAAGTGATTACAAAAAGAAAATAGAAGAATATTCTAAACGAGGTAAAAATATACAAAATTACAATACTTATTACAATACAACTATTTTATATTTGACATTTAGTTCTTATTTAATTGGTGTTCAAACCAGTATTCCTTCAATAAAAACAAGGAAAACATATCCAGGTTGTGTTCGTTCATTTGAGGGATTTCCATTTGATGGAACTGGTGATTTATCTGCTTTAAGTTACTTGGCTTGTATAATAAGTAAAATAACAAATAAAGCAATTGAACCTTGGTCTGCAATATCAAGAAAGAAAGAAGATGACATTTCTAGTAAAATTAAAGATTACACTGATAGATATTTCTTGAATGATATTGATGTAATAAATAAATTCAAAGAAAAAACGGATTATCTATTAATAAATCCAACCGAAAAAATACCATCTCAATATGAATTAAATAATTGGAATGAGTTTCTTCCACCACTGAATCAAATCAAAATAAATAAATTATCTAATGTTTCTACAGAATTTACTGCTGAGTTATTGAGAGAGATAAAATATGGGTCTTCAAAACAAAATGAAAAGTTATTAATTGTAAAGTCAAAAATCATATTTTTCTCTCTAGCAATTCAAGAAAGTATACAAAAGATTATTAACAAAAAGAAATTAATATTAAAAAATGCATCTAATGAACCATTTTTAGAAAATGCGTGTTGTAACACTATAAATAGTAATATAACAACTGTAATAGAATATTTTGAAAATGAAGATAGTAGTATCACCGATTATAATAATATTGTTTCAAAATTGTCTAATATAATTTATGATATTAATGCAGTAACAAAGTCACCATTTTTATTCTCAAAAGAAATTACAAAAAATGTATATTCTTCTATAAGCAATGAATTCAATGAAGAGATTATTTATAGAGCATTTATCCATTTTTGTAAATTTCAATCAAATATTATTTTGAGTGATGAATTACTTACAATTTGTAATAATAAACCAAAACCAAATACATTTAATATAAGTGATTCTATTAATGAAAAAATTCAAAAATTGAAAAACGATGGAAGAAATTATAAGATTGAAAATATGTTACGACTTTTACAAGTTGTAAGTAGACAAAATATTATTCATATTGAAAATAATAATCGTATAATAACACCATTGGAAAAATTCAAAAATATTATTGAAGTAATTAATGATTATGAGGACCCAATTGTTTCCAAAGATTTAGTTAAAAATATAGAAGCTGTCGTGAATTCTACAGAAGACATTGCAATTATAGAAGATACACCTGAAATACGCAATCTTAAAAATTATTTAATTAAAACAAACAATTCTATGAAAAGTGAAATTATGGAATTTATTAATAGTTATAGTAATATTTCAACGAGAGAGAAAAATAATTTGAAAAAGTTTTTGGATAATTTAATGGTTTGGAGTGACTTAAATGATGCAACCACTATTTCGGATAATGGAGCATACAATGCTATAAATTTTATGAAATCATATATTACAAATTTTGTGAAAATCTTTCCAAATATTATTTTAAATAAGGTTGATTTTAATAATGTTGCAATGCCAAAATATTTAGGTTTATCAACACGACACGAAAGTGATATAATGAAATTTATAAAAGATTATTATAATAAATTATGTAAATTCTATGGTGATATAAAAATAACCAAAATTTTATCAAATGTAATTGAACAATCCAGGAATATTTTACATTTAGCAAATGATACCCCGTGTTTTAGTAATATATCTTATAATGATAAAACAACTCATTCTATTTTTGATAGAACAACAAACTTTTTACTTTTTGAGAATTATTTATTGAAATTATTTACATATTATATTAATTTGACAAATAACAATGATATGTTAAATAACGTTTTTCCAGTAGATGAAAATGTAGATGATTTAAATACAATAGAAAATATTGAAGATAATGAAAATCAATTATTTGCCATTAGAGAGAGAGATAATAGCAGATACTTATTAAATACCGGAAATATAAAAGAACTTAAAACTAAGATTGCCGATTTGATTTCAACATTTTTAAATATAATGAATGATAATAAAAATACAATAAACATAAGTTATGACAAAATTATGGATAATATATTTAAACTCAAAGAAAAAGAGAAAAATAAAGTAACGGATAGATTGAAATCATTAACAAATGATGAGAGAAATGTTGATACTATGTTAAAGGTAAATAAACTCGGTTTATGGAACAAAGGTTTACAAAAAGGATTGACACAATATGATAAAAATGTATATGATGAAGAAGTTGAAGACTTGGAAGATTATAGACAAATAATAAGTAATAATATAGATGAACAATATGATGATGGTGATTTAAATATTGATAATGAAGACCAAAATATAAATATAGAACGGGTTTTAAGGAGAGATAATAATGTCGACAACAATAATATTCAACAATATTTGGATGATTACAATGAAGAAAAACGTATTTCCACAGAAATTGATGAAGATGTTTATGATATGTCAAATATGAATGATGATTATGGTAGCGGGGATTACGATTTTGAAGGACCAACAGATAAAGATTATGACGATGTTGATTATTATTAAATTTACTCTTAATAATATAGTGAAAAACAATTTTAAGATATGAAATTTACCTTAAAATTGTCTAATTATTCAATTATCAATATTTTCATCTCCATTATTGAGTTTATAATATTCAATTTCATATACAATTTGCATACTATCAAATTCTTCTGTATTATAATTAAAATTTATATCTATCATTTTTAGTTTTGTAATAATTTTAGCATTAAAATTTAAATGATTACTATATTTAAATGTATGTTTGTCTTTTATTAGATTTTTTTCCAATCTCCTAATAATAATATCTTGCCATTTGTTTTCTTTTGGTAAAAAAAAGAATTTTTTATCAGAAAACATTTCTGGATGAATATTATTCATAATTGTTTCATCATAATCAAATGACATTTCTGTAGTTTCTTTATTGTAAGCGGAATTATTATTTTCTAAATTAATATTATTTCCTAAATTCATATTCGGAAAATTAATATCGATTCCAGCGCTTATTAAGTTTTTATTATTATTATTTTTAATATGTTTCATAATTATTTTTTTAGCACCTAGTAAAACAAATATATTTTGTAATTCATTTTGTTTAGAATAAAAATATTCTAAATTATATTTTGATGATAAAACATATAAATTTTTATTTGGTAATTTCATATATATTTCCTTTTGAATAGGCATATCTTCAATAATATATTTTTTGTTATTTTCAATTTCATTAAATGCAATAATATTTAATTTTCCTGGAAATTTATTTTTCTCCTTTAATATCTTTGACTTTATGCTTTTATTAAAGAACCAAAATATTGAATTATCTAATAAATCTTCTTCATTTAACAAAACTAAAAATTCTGTATGATAATTTTTTACTTCTCCAAAATTATATTTATGTTTATTACTTTCATTTATTAAAGGGTGTTGATTACATTGCACATTTGTATAGTCACGGTCACAACCGAAAAATGACATCTCAATATATTATAATATATCATTATTTTTTTGAACATTTAATTAGTCCGAACTAAAATTGAGTAATAAATAATTAAAGTTGTAAAAAAGCGACACTAAAAATGAGTCTTACTCTAAATTAAAATAGCAAACATTTTTATATATTTTATAAAAAGATATAAAAAAAACTACATATAATTATAAAACATTAACAAATGCAGATTTTTGTAAAAACCCTTACTGGAAAAACAATCACACTTGAGGTTGAACCATCTGATGCTATTCAAAATATTAAACAAAAAATACAAGATAAAGAAGGGATACCACCGGACCAACAAAGACTTATTTTTGCTGGAAAACAATTAGAAGATGATAGAACACTGGTTGATTATAATATTCAAAAGGAATCTACATTACATCTAGTTTTAAGATTAAGAGGCGGATAAAATAAATATAACAGAAAATATAAATAAAAATATAACCTAAAATATTATGTTTCAAATAAAAATAGAATACTTAATAATCCAAAACATAAAGAATTGAATAAATTTTTATATTTTGTAATTAAACCTGCTCCGTTTTGGTCTTCTATAATAAAATTATATTTTGTACCGATACACATTCCAACCGATATAGTAATAACTAAAATAAATGAACTATAATAATCTATTCTTTTTCTTTTATAATATTCATATAGTGCTGTTAACGAAATAGGAAATGCGCTAATAAATAAAAGTGTTCCTACTAATTTATCATATGGTGCTATAATTTTATAATGTAATAAAACATACATCATTATTGCAGAAGCAGCAACTCCTCCAACACTAGTAGAATAAATACCAACAAATAATCCAAGTAAAGCAATAATTAACTGATTAATCATAAAATAATCGTATATTTTAATATTTATAAAATGTATAAAAATATATAATGAACCCCGAATTTATAAAAAAAAATCCTACATTTGTAAGTATAATTTTATTTTTAACGATATTCTTTTTAATTCAATTCGGAAAACCAAGTTTTTTATATAATAGGGATGGAAGTATTCGTGATTTTGGCGTTGGATATAAAAATAAAACTATATTTCCTATATGGTTAATGTCTATTATTTTAGGAATATTATGTTATTTATTTGTAATTTATTATGTACACAATCCATTATTATTTTAACCTATCCAACATATGTTTGACTTTTCATTTTATTTTGCTTATTAATTTCGATTTCTTCTTGTTTCAAAAAGTTATCGTGATTTTTTTTCATTGTATTTGCATCAACTACGCAGGGTCTTGATGTAATTTTATATTGAACGATTGATATTAATAAAAGGGCAGTATATAAATACCAAAACCCTTCTCCAATATTATCTCTCAGTATAACTATATTTAGTAACTCATTCTTTAAATTTAATAACTCTTCAGAACCTGTTGGTTCATTATATTTTGGTTTTATTAATGGAGTTAACAATTCCCAATATTTTGTAAAATTATCAGGAACAATTTCATTAATCATTATGGATACATTTCCGCACAATTTCATTATTGTTTCCGCGGCATTCCGCAAGTCTTGTTTTTTTTCGGTTGAAATGTCTTCGTTGTTAACTTGTTTTTCTATTTCATTATTGACTAATAGTTTTGCTAAAACATTATTTGCTCTTCCAGAAACTGAAAAATATCCAATAACATTTGAAAATGCTGATTTAAAACTAGGAAATACTTTTAATATTAAAACAGAAGAACCAAAAATTAAAACCCAAGGGATAAATGTCATTAAAGCGCCGACTGCTATATTATTTGTTACACTTCCACCACACTTATTTATAATAATAACAGAATTAATAAAGAATTGTGTTAAAATTACAATTAATAAGTAAATGATAAGATAAATATAACTATTTTTTGTAAATTGAATTGAGCTATTATTGCTAGGGTCTATATCTTCAAGTGTTTGTTTGGGTTTAAATATATAATATACTACAGTTGTTAAAATGAATATAAGTATTGAAATATATGTAGGGTCCATATAGATATTATGTATAATTTAATGTAATATAATAAAAGTATTTATTATGAATTATGAAGAAAAAACCCCATATTTAATTGAACCAGGTGTTAAATATTTCTTAAATGAAACATTAAAACAATGTAGAGAATATAAAATAGTATATCATAATATTATTTTAAATATTTCATTATTTTTCATTTTTATAATAATTTTAGGGTTTATTCTTTTAATTAAATACAAAGGAAAACTGACTCCACACGAAAAAGATATTAAGAATAAAGAGAAGCAAAGTTACATATTGTCGAAAATTAAGAATTATCAACAAGCTAAATTAATATCTCAACAAGAGTTAATAACAGGATTACCTCAATGGGATAATGAATATGATTATATACATTCAAATTATGGAACAAAAAAATAATTATATATATATATGAGTAATCAGGATTTCGATGAAATGTTAAATAAATATTATAAATTGAAAGAAAAATATGAAAAAACCATTAAAGAAGTGAAACTTAACATTATAAAAAGTCCTGGTACTTGGAAGGAGAAAAGAAGAGAGTTTTCTAAATTGAAATTTAAATGTATTAATTGTAAAAGACCAGTTTCTACAAAATTTTATACAACTGTTGATGAAAATCAAGATAGAACCATAGGAGCATTGTGTGGAGACACAGAAAATCCGTGTAATTTGAATATTAAAATAAATCTAGGAAATTATTCAAATTTAAGAGATAATATTCAAAATGAAAAAAATAATATTAATGTTAACAAGGGCAAAATAATTATTGAGAAAAATGACGAAATGTTTGGATATACCTCAATGGAAAATGCTTTAGAAAATTATGAGGTTATACATAAAAATATTAATGATGATATAGAATTGTATGAGTATTCTAACCAACTTTTTTCAAATATTGTTTATAATGATGAGAGAATTATAGATTTAAATAAATTAGAAATTGAGTTAAATATCAATATTGCCACATTAAAACAGATGTGTAAAGATTATGAAAATACAAATAATAGTAGTTTAATGAAAGATATTGTTGAATTATATGTCAATAGTATTAAACCCAAGAATCAAGAAATAATGAAGAAAAAATATTCAAAAAGTTTTGTTGAATTTAATGATTATGATAATAATTATAAGTTGTTTCAAATACCTTTTGAATATTCAACAGAATTGTTAGAACTTGACACATCAACCAGTGGAAACAGTGTAGCATCATACATTTTTGATGAAAATGTAAGTGAAAAAATTAAATCTGATAAAGAAAAGAAGAGTAAAAAAAATAAAGATAATGATAAAGAAAAGAAGAGTAAAAAAAATAAAGATAATGATAAAGAAAAACAAGTTAAAAACCCGGAGAAAGTGAAAGAGAAAAAGAAGGTTTTTATTGAAGTAAAAAACCCCAAACCAAAAGAAGAAGAAACAAAACCAGAAGAAACAAAACCAGAAGAAACAAAACCAGAAGAAACAAAACCAGAAGAAACAAAACAAGAAGAAACAAAACTAGAAGAAATAAAACTAGAAGAAATAAAACCAGAAGAAATAAAAGAAGAATAAACAAAAAAAGTAAAAAATAAATAAAATAAATTATATTTATAAAATATATAATGCTTAAATACATTTCTCTTAAAGTATTTTTAATTTCGTTTGCTATTGGACTATTTTTTGTTTATATATTAGGAGATGATACAAAAACAATTTTTGTTTATCCTACTCCAGAAAATTCCGGTAAAATTCAATACAAGGATAATGCCGATAACTGTTATATGTATAACGTAAAAGAAGTTAATTGTCCAACTGACGATTCTTTAATAACAACGGTCCCGGTTCAATCATAATTTTATAATTTTATAATTTTATAATTGTATAATATATAAATGCATTTAACAAAATTTGTACATTCTCAAACTGGTCGTTATTTAATGTCATTGTTATTAGGTTTTGGGTTAGCATCTGCTTTTAGAACAATTTGTAAAGATAAAAGATGTTACTTATACAAAGCACCTTTAGCTGAAGATATCGATAACAAAATATACAAACAAGATGAAAAATGTTATAATTATAATAAAGTTTCAACTAAATGTAATAATAATATGAAGAGTGTTTTAGTTTAATAGAATAAGTGAGATATAAATATCAGTTAATATATATTATTTTTAACTTAAAGAATACAAGATATTATTTCTCTCTTATTCAATAAAAATGCGTATATAGAAAAAAAATAGATACTTTGTAATAATATAAAATGAGTGATACCACTTCTATTTTTGATTTGCCCGCAGAACCAGCAAATAATGGTGGGAATGTAAATTTAAGTATAAATGAGAAAACCGTGGAAAATACTATTGTACCAAATGGAATGTCTTTAGACCAAAATACTATAAATCAAATAATAAGTGGATTACAACAAGCTTCTACAAGTGGTATAACACAATTGATATCAAGAGATATACCAACTACTACAAATCAATATACTCACGACCCAAGTATCCAACCTGATTATATTCCAAAACCAGTAAATATTGATTATATTAAAGATGATGAGCAAACAACTGAAATTATTAATAAACACAATAATAGTAATAATAGTAATCTAGATAATTTGTATGATGAAATACAGGTTCCACTTTTAATTGGAGTTTTATTTTTTTTATTTCAATTACCAGTATTTAAAAAAATATTATATAAATATTTTCCTATATTATTCTTCAAAGACGGAAATGTAAATATTTACGGTTATAGTTTTATGAGCGTATTATTTAGCGTTTTTTACTATTTAATTCATAAAATAATGACAAATATAATTTAAAGCAAAATAATAATATATGATTTATATTATTATTACAAGTATAAATCATAAACACGGTGTTGTTATTCATAAAAAGTATCTTTAATATAGTTGAAATTAAAACACTCATCGTGAAATGTTTGTTGTGATTGATTATCATATTTTGTCTTTCCATCTTCAATAGCAATTAATGGATATATTAATGCTCTTTTTCCTTCTTTTGTAAATATCCAGTCACTATTAAATGGTTTTAAATTTGTATTGCTTAATGTAAGTTCAGCATAAGGCGGAGAATATGTTTTTATTAAGTAATGTGCCTGTTTCTTTGAAATCATATACATTTGAGCTCCCCAAATACTATCTGGATAAGAATAATAATTAAATGGATGTTCTTCATTGACGGATTCATACGAATTAAATTTATAATTTAATAAATAACCTAATAATAATAAATCTAAATTCATTTTTTTAAAGTTTTTTACAATAAAGTGCAATTGTTCGATTAAATTTTTGCGAATAATTATATCATCCTCGCAAATAATTCCATAATCTTTTTCTGAATTAAAATAAAACTCTTTTATCAAATCTAAATGTCCATAAGTAAATGATAATGTTCTTTTATGTCCATTGCTATTTTTAATTCTATCATCTTCAAATGAAACTCCATCTGAAAAAAAAGCGTTTATTCCCAAATTACTAAATCTATTTTCCATTGCTTTTTTTCTCTCTGGATTATTAAAAGATAAACAATAAAAATCACAATTTTCCATTTATTATTATTATTCAAAAACCTTTATATATATTATATTCTAAATAAATAATCCACCTCGTCCTCTTTTTTTTGTCTTTGTTTTATTTTTTCGTTTATTTATTGTTTTTTTGTTTTTGTATTTGTTTTTTTCATTAGCATTACCCTTACTTTTATCTGTTAAATTTTCTGATGGTCTATATTTAAAAAAATATTCTTTAAATTCTTGAGTATTTTTTTTATTTTTTAATTCCATATATTTAACTGATTTTTTCTCTCTAATCTCTTCAATTGTTTCTTGATGCCCATAACAACTATTTGTAAACCGTTTTAATAATCCGTGTTGTTTCAAACGATTATGTTGTTGAAGCAAAAATAAATATTGGGCAATACAAAGAATTCTATTAGTATCATAATAATTTCTTCCAGAATATAGAAAAGCTAAATAAAAACTCAACATTGTATCAATTGTAGCAATTTTTACAAAATTATTGTCAATTTTAATTGTATTATAACTATGACACGCTAATGGTTCATAAATAAATAATATTGTATCTTCACCAACTATTATTTCATAATGTTTTGCAATTATCTCTCCTATTGCTGGTTTTTTAATAATTTTTACATTATTTATTCCGATATCTTTTAATCTTTGTTTAATAATTAATGAAATTTTATGTGGTTCTTCTGATAAAACGTCAAAATCTGGATAATTTTCTAATTTTTGTTTTGAATAATTGGGCATATATCGTGAATAAAGAGATAACGCATAACCACCGAAAAAAACGACACCTTGTTTTATCAATGAATTTTCAACTGTATTAAATATTAACTCTTCATTTTTTTTGTCGTACATATCTCTTTGAATTTCCATTTTATTACAATCTTTTCCGGTCAAAGGATAATTGTTATTCAATAATATTAAACGTTTAAGAACTTTTTCCCAACGACTCACATCACCTAGTGGTCTTGATAATTCTAAAAACATAGACATTCTCAAAAAATTAGGTGGTGCAAATAAAATTCCGTCGACATTAATAGATTCCTTTTTAATAGCAGTAAATATATCCTTGTGAAGTTGAGTAATGTCAGCAATTGGTATAAAATTTACATAAACCTTATAAGTGCCGTGATGGACACCGGATTTGCCTTCAACCTCTTCAAAACCTTCTTTATAGTAAATATTACATAATTCAATTGCGTCTTCCAATGCATTTGGAGTAAAGAAATCATAATCAGGAATTTCAATGTTTTTATTATAAAATTTATCTTTTTCTGGAAGTATAGAATTTATCGCAGTTCCACCATAACATACTAATTTTTTACTTTTCAAGAAGTTTTCGAGTATTAAAAGTATTTTAACAACTTCTGGTGATTTTACGATTTTTGCTCCAATATTTTCTTGAGCTTTATCAACCGCATTTCTTAATATTGCGATTTCACAATCTTCAAATTTCATTTTCTTATCGCATATTTTATCTTTCATATATAATATATATATATATATTATTCAATTGGTGAGAGATAAAATATCCAAAAATTCTTTAAGTTGAGAATAATATATTATATCCATTTTCTTTTCTCTCAGTAAACAGAAGTTAAATAGTCTTTTCAATGAAAAATAGATTTTATTTATTTTATTTTAATTTAATTCTTGAAATATTTCGGTGAGAGATAAAATATCCAAAAGTTCTTTAAGTTGAGAATAATATGTTATATCCCTTTTCTTTTCTCTCAGTA
>Ga0114963_10000709_pt1 | contig 22615 bp, 22 predicted proteins | sample C_131016_EF_Meta_FD_87019 | JGI IMG/M metagenome (GOLD analysis project Ga0114963, IMG submission 87019) | Freshwater microbial communities from Lake Croche, Canada to study carbon cycling - C_131016_EF_MetaG | ecosystem: Environmental > Aquatic > Freshwater > Lake | place: Lake Croche, Canada...
CGCACGTATCGGCCTTGGAATAGCTGATATGAGGCAGTGATTTTATGCGGCTGTCAGTCTCGGCGGTAGGGGCTGAGCTGCACCCTGCCAGCATCAGCGTCAGCGCGAGACTGACGAGCAGCGCCTTGGGCTCGATCAACATCGGTCCTGGCCTTTTTCTCGATCTGTTGGACAACGCGGGCGGTTACTTTGTTGTCGTGCTTCCAGACGAGCCCGGTGAAGACCAGACCAACGCCGACGGCGCCGACGACATACGCAATGACACGCATTCCAAGGGTAGCAATCAGCCACGCGATCATGTCTCTTGTGCCTTATGCCATAGATAAAGACCGCCAATGCACACGAGTACACCGGCAATAGCCATCGGCTTGGATGCAAAGAACGTCGCCGCATTCATCAACGTTTCAACCGCCGACTGCCAGCTTGAGATTGCCGATATGTCAGGGGGCGCGCTGGCGAGCGCTGCAATGCTGGTTGTTCCAACGGTTGCCGCTGTAACCGTGGCTCCCGTGCTGACAGCAGGCGGCTGCGTAACGGTCTGGGGCATCTGGTCGTCGGGCTCGCCTTCGACTGGCGTTAGAAACAGTGCCGCCTCTGCATGGCGCCTGGCCGTCAGACCTTTGACGGGCTTACCGCCAAACTTGTTCCACGCCAACATGGCGGTTGCCGCGCCCTGCCTATCACCGGCATTCAACTTGCGAATGACGGTCGACTTCGACAACCCGCCCGAGCCGATGTTGTACGACATGCTAATCAGCGCGTCGGCTTCGTTCTGGTTGATCTCGACTGTCACCATGCGGGCCACCGCATCAATGTGCTTGCGCAGCTCGCGCCTAAATGCGGCGTCGGCTTCTTCCTGTGTCCATACCGTGTCGCCGGTTACGCCCTCCGTGCAGCCATAGCCGCACGTCCAAATATCAAGCTTTCCGTTTATCTTGTCGCGGTAGGAACGGCAGCGCCCGTCAGGAAGCTTCTTCTCGTATCCTTCCCAGCCCTCGATGAATTTCAATCCGGCATCGCTTAGTTCAATCATGCCGATGCCCTTTCAAGATCGCCAATCGAGTGAATGTGCTTGAGGGGCGCATAGGTGGCGCGCACGTCCGCGATGCTTTCTTCAAGCGCTTTAATCGTGTGACGCTGGTCCGCGGATTCCGTTTCAAGCGCCACAATTCTGGCGGCTAACTGCGCAATAACGTCAGCCTGGGCGTTGAGCGCTGCCGCTACCGCCCCGTCGAGTTCAACGCGCTCCACCTCTTTTGTGTGGACGACTTCACGTACGCCACCTTCCTGTCGACGCCGAAACTCCGCCGCAGCTTCCGTAAGGGCAGACGCTGAAAGGTGCATCAGGCACCTGTCGGCCAGTAACTATCCGACGCGTAATCAACCGGAATCGGGCTCGTATCTTTCAGCGCGCGACCCGCGAATAGATGGCCCGATTTCCACATTGCAGCCTTGGTCGCGAAGTCCCACGTCGTTTGCGCGTCCATGGTCACTTGAGAGTTGTCGTGCGCGATCCATGCAAAGTCTTTGTTGGCATCAGCCCAACGCAGATTGCCCGATTGTGCGCCGTTGATTATTGCGGCAAAAGCCAAGGTGCCAGCGCCCGAAATATTCGTCTGCCCGCCCTCGTCAAAGTCATACGTTTTCCCGCCGTAGGGAAACAGCCTCATGCGGCGGTCGCGCTCGGCATCAACCTGCGCCGACGTGATGACTTTTGTAACAACGAGGTTTGTGCCGTCAAACGATGACCCCGCCGAAGTGCCGAATGCAATCATTCGGGGCACTAGCCGAAATGCACCAACGGCATCACCGGCTTTGGCTCCATGCACGTTGTCGCTGTCAATGCGGATCACATCAGGAACACCAACAATCACGCCCGGCGTGTCGCCCCAATATTGAATTTCAACGTTGTTTGCATCGATCAGGCTATATCCAACCTGTTCCATTTACATTCCCATCATTGCAAGATTGAACCCGCCGACTTGTGCCGTATAGGACAAGATCACAATTCCAGAACCACCCGCACCACCGTTAAAACTTGACGCAACGCGGCCGCCACCACCACCACCGCCGCCTGTATTAGCCGTTGCATCAGATGCGGCACCGCTTAAAGTTCCAGACGATCCGCCGCCGCTTCCGCCTGTACCCGGCGTGCCAGTGCTATAAGCACCGCCACCGCCACCGCCTGCGTAAGTTACTGGCGATCCGGTAATACTTGAAGAACTGCCAGCACCACCATTGCCGCCGTTAATTCCGCTGCCAGCGCTGCCAACCGCACTAGCACCACCGCCGCCTCCGCAACCGTTTGTGTTGCTGCCTGCGCCGCCCGCGTTGCCTTGTCCAGCGGTTCCCGCAAGACCCGCACCGGAGACCGGAATACCGCCACCCCCAGAACCACCAGTGGACCCTGCCGCAGAAATATCGGCGCTTCCACCTTTACCGCCACCTGTTGCGGTAAACGACGAAAATACGGAGTTTGACCCTTGACCACCTGTCCCGCCAGAACTGGCAGAACCGCCGGCGCCAACCGTTATCGTGTAGCTATTTCCAGGAGTGACAGACGTTGAGTTGGTTAAAAGACCACCCGCACCGCCGCCGCTTCCGTAATAGCCACCACCACCACCACCGGCCACGACTAGATACGTGGCTGTTGTAACACCGCCAGGCGCTTGGTTGCCGGTCGGCCACGCCGAGGCTGTCGAATTGGACGTTGTATAACTGGCGACGGTTGCAAGATATTCGCGTTCGTTGGTTTGTCCGTCAGGGCAATACCAAACATGGTTTCCCACGTTCAAAAAATGACAGACGGTTTCAATGTGCCTGTTGGTTTCTATGTCAAAACTAGGCACGCCTGAAAACGAAAGAGCATCAATCAAGTTGACAAACGGCCGTTGCCACAAAACAAGTCCAGAGCGTGCCGATTTGATGCACAGCTTATAAGTTGTTTTGTCGCCCTGCGGCATCCACCACTGCAGCGGGCGATTTTTATCTAAGCGCCATTCTGACGATAGAACCAAACGGCGCTGGCGAATCTCAGTGCCTATGCTGTCTATGATCATTGCAGCGCCTTAATCAAATACGTCGACGATCCATAAATCTGGCGTGCCGTGAACACAAACTGACTTGCTGCGTTGCAGGTTTGTGTGCCGCTTTGTGATCCGCTTGTGTTGATTGATGAGCCGCCTGGCGTCGTGGCCAGATTGAACGAATTGGCATCAATGTATTTGACGTAATAGACGGTAGAGGCTGTTAGACCTGTCGGCAGTGCGCCGCTGGTCGTAAACCAAACAGGATCTCCATCAGCACAACCATGACCTGTCCAAGACACAACGCACGGGCTGGCAATAGTCATTGTGACGGTTGCCGTTGCTCGAACCGCCGTTGCTAAAGCGTCACCAGTGTTTGAACCGACACGCCATTTTGTTGAGCTGAGCGTAATAGACCCGGCGCTCGGTCCGGCGATGATTAACAAGTCAATAGCGTCATATGTGCCCGTTGCTGGCGGCGCCAACGTAAATGCACCGCCATTGATCAACATTTGATAGTTGCCGAGCGTCGGATCGAGCGTTGTCGTGCCTGACGACACTGTGCCGATCAGGTTAGGTGTGAGGGTGAAGCCTTTTGATATGACGCTTGTCGTATCCGGCTTCATGTAGTCTGTGCCGGCTGTTGCAGCGGATGCGATGCCGCTTGCTGCTTTGATAATGCCGGTCAACGATCCTAGCGGCGGCTTGCGATTGATTTGATAGTTTGTGCCGTCAGATATAACGCGGCAGCCTTGCCCGGTATTAAGGACTAGCGTTGATGCGCCGTTGATCGTTGATGTGGTCGGCGTGATTGTAACCGCGCCAGCGCCGAGGTTTATGACGTCGCAGAACCAGCCCGTTTTAAACGTCGTGGTCTGACCAGCTTGAGGCAGTGTTACGGCAATCGAAGCGGCGTTTGAGAACGTGACTAGCTTTGCCCGGTCCCCATCAACAACCGTGTAGCTCGTGCCCACCTGTGCGTTGACAGGTTCGGCGGCACTGATCGTGCCAGACGTGGTGATGGCACTGCCTGGCGCGTTAGCTGTTACGTCTGAGGTGACGCCATTGCCTGGTGTTAAACTTGTAAACGAACCTGAACCGTCCGCGCCCTTATCTCCCGAGCGCACAAACATCAGCGCAACGTTGACGGCTGTCAGTGATGTGGCACCTGACGCATAGTTGACAGTGATCGTGTCGTAACTGCCGTTATCAGTGATCGTGCCCGTGACGTTGAAATACACTCGGTTCGCCGGGTTGGTCGTATCGATGACGATTAACTGGCCTTTGGTCGTGTTGGTGCTGTCGTCCCATTGCTGAATAAATGTCGCCAGCGCATTGCCGAGACGGTCCGTCTCGTTGATGTAAATGGCCGTTGCGCTTGATAGCGTGGCGTTATTGGCGCGCAGCTTGCCAGAACCGGGATCAGCGGCAGACGTGCCCGTATCCCACGTATAATCAATCGGCACCGGACCAGATGCACCCGTTGCGCCAGTGGGACCGGCAGAACCCGTATTGCCGAGGTCTCCCGCGCGTATAAAATTGACCTTAACCGCATCGCTGTTTGAGATCGTGCCGGCGCTGGCAACAAATGCGACCGTGAACGTGTCCCACGTCCCGTTGTCCGTCATCGTGCCGGTAATCTGGAAGATCACGAAGTTGGCAGACGATCCAGACTTGCTGATTTTCAGCGTGCCTTTGACGGTCGATGTGCCGTCATCCCACGTCGCTATTTCAGAGGCGATGGATGCACTATCGCCGTTGGTTTCCGAAATATAAAGCGCGGTGGCGCTTGCCAATGTGGCATTATTGACCTTGATCTTGCCAGAGGTCGGGTCGGTCGCGGTCGTATCGGTTGACCACGTATAGGACCAGCCCGCATCAGCACCGGCCGAGCCTGTGGCACCCGTGGCGCCAGTTGGGCCAACAAGTGACACGCCAGACGGCCAAGCACCCGCCGCTTTCGGCCCGAATATTTTGTTATTTGCCGTATCAATATAGAAATCGCCGTTGACGCCCGTTCCTGACGACGGAACACCAGAGCCGTTATAAATCGTGTTCAGTGCGTTGGCGGCACCCGCTGCGGCTGCCGGATCGGCCATGATGATCGCCATAACGTTGGCGTTCGTCGGGCGGGTTTCGTTTCCGCCCGTGGAGCCCGTAACGTCGCCAGAACCGGCAGCACGAACGTTGATACCGCCGCCAGATTGAACAGCCGTTGCACCCAATGACAGCGAATGTGTGTGCGCCTTAAACCCGTCTGTTTGAACCGAGCCGACGTGATCACCCGTCTGGCCACCTGTCGCCATCGCGGTGCGGCTGGCTGCGTCAGGATCACGACCAGCGCCATGGTCCCAAGCGCGGAAAAACCGGCCGCGATAATCGGGAATATTGAACGTTGTCGCGCCGTCGCCCTGGCCGTGGGTAACGCCAATCTTAGCGAACAGCGCGGAGTAGGTCGTGCGCGAGACAGCCGCGCCGTTACACTCAAGCCAACCTGCAGGAACCGTTTCAGAAGCGATCAGCTTAATATCACCTACGACCGCCAGACCGCCGACAATCCGGGTATCGAGAAGGTCTGAGGTGATCGCCCCTGATGACAGCGAGGACCGAGAAAACGCAAGCTGATGCCAGTTCGCGCCATCAGAGCAAAGAACGATGCTGTCGTACTGAGACGAAACGGTTTTGGAGCCTGCGCCATCAATCGTCTGGCTGGAAACCGGAACAACAGTCACAGCATTGGTCGTGCCGATGTTGCGAATGGTGATCCAGTTGGATTTGCTGGACGCGTTGCCAACATCAACGGCAGATGGCAGCACGACCGTGATGGCTGCCGAGGTTGGGTTTAGGTTTTTGACCTTGCCGAGATCGCTAGTCGTCAGCGTGACGGTTGCCGCACCCGTATCAACCGGGGTTGCGGGCTTGGCGTAAGTGCCAGAGCCTGATCCGCCTGTGACCGCACCCTTGACGTTATCGTGGGTCGCTAAGGTGTTGTCATTGGCGTCGGTAATCAGGACTTTGTAATCAGCCGAACCCGTATAAACGAGGGTCTTGGTTCCCGAGCCGTTGGCCGGATAACCGCCGCTATCGCATGTGACAACTGTCCCGAGCGACGTTGACAGCGTGTCATCGGAATAGACCGTCAGCGGGGTCGTAGTGCCAGCGGCAAAGAATTTAAACTTGCCGCCGCTGACAGGGTTTCCACTTGCATCGAGCAAGCGAAATCCTGGCGGGACGATGAGCACCGCGTCGGTCATGTCTGATTGTCCTGTGGATTTAGTAGGGCTGGGCGTCGTCGCCGGAGGGGTTCAACAACGCATTACCGCCAATGATGGCGCCGGGCAGAGCTAGGGTTTTTCCTGCTACTGGTGACAACCGCCGGATTTTGTCGAAGTCGGTATCTGAGCGCGGTTCGCGCTTGAAGGTTTTGATGAACCAGAGAACTCCGGTTTCCGTGTCTTTGATGCGTTGGGGCGTTACCGGAACGTCAACCAAATTGTTGGCAAAATCGCCCTTTAAGGCATCCGCTGTCTTTTGTTGCGGGGGCGCGCGTCCGAGCAAGTTTCTAGCTTGCATGTACACGTCTAAAGCGTCATTCTTTAGCGACTCAGGGAGATCTGGATATGTCTGGTAAGTCTGACGTGGATTTGGAGCTGCTGGCGGTTGACCGTTCTGGGGTAGAGCATTGGGTGCAGCCCCGTTCTGCCCTATCGCTATCGCTTGCCCGGGCGATCCTGCGGGTGGCGGACCAGGAGGCCGACCAGCGACCATCTGCGCTACGGTATTCCGCGTCCCGATTGCTCCCGGCAAGTCCAAAGTCTTCTCGGGGATAAGACCGCCGAGCTTGTAGCCGGTGACTGCCGTGGGCAGGTTCATTAGAGCTTTTTTGCTCCACAAACCGACGTTGAAAGCGTTCTCCATCGCTTCCTGCTGTTTAGGCGACCCGTCCGGCAGCGTATTGGCGTCAATTTGATACGGCAGCATGTTGGCTTCTGCGCCAACGCCAGCACCCCCAAGGATGCCGGCCAGCGGCGTGCCATACTTAGACGCCTTGGCGCCCGTTGATTGGGCAGCCTCAATCGCCGCGTCCAGCTTGTTCCCGTATAGGCCCGCTTCGACCATATTTGGCGGCGATGCCAGAAGCGCGTTATCTGCCGCTCTAGTGGCCGCTTGCACCCGTGAAGGGTTGGACGCATTCGACCACGAAAAGGCGTTCTTGGCGCCGCCTAGGAGCGCTGGGACGCCAGCTGACGCCGCCAGGCCAACAAGCGGAAGCCGGGCCGCAACGTCGGGCGCCCGTTCTTTGAATGACCGGCTGTTGCTGGCCCGCACACTATCTTGATATTTCTTGTAAAGCGCGTCGGTCTCAGTCAGGGCGTTGGCGCGCGATGTCTGATCGGCGGCATAACGCCGATTGGCTTCCTGCTCGGCACTTTGAACCCCGAACTTGCGTCGGCCGTTGTCGTCTACCTCGTTGCGGACTTCGGTCAAGAAATCGGCTTTAGACTTCGCCGGCCCAAGACGTTCCTTTAGGAACTGGTCATAAGGCATTTCCTTTTGGGCCTGGCTGCTGCCGCCAAGCAAATCGTTGACCTGCCCCCAGAAGCCCGTTCCAGCTTTATCGTTACCGGCAGCCTTGTCGGCTTTGATCTGGTCTTGCGCGTAAGCTTCGCCAGAGGCCAGCAATCCGCCACCTACGGCGCTCGGTAGCAACGCATTGACAGCGGCGCTGGCGGCCGGCTTGAGCGCCTTAGACGCCACGCTTAGGCCAGGGGTTGCACCAAGCAAGATTTCACCCGAGCCGCCGGCAATTTGCCACGGGTCGCCGTCAGCCTTGGACAGCCGGTCAACACCACGCATGACGCTCGGAACGCCCGTTAGCTCAGCACCCAACGTGCCGAGCCCTTCGGATAGACGGGCAGCGCCTGGGCTGACTTCCGTGCTGACCGGCGCGCCATCGCCTTCTAGCCGGTCTAGTGCTCGTTGGTCCCACCGTCCGCGACGACCTTGCCCCTGCGGCGCGCCGCTCACAACTTGGCCCGCGCCATTTGGGCGACCGGCACCGATGATTTGGGCAACCTGAGACAACAGGTTTTCAAACTCGGCGCCCGTGGGAGCGTCAGCCATTGAATGCCATCCTAGGTTGTGTCAGCTTCTCTTGGGGCGCGAGCGGCGGAAGGGGCCCGTGCTAACATCCGGTGTTCATACCGCTGCGGAGATGTTACCGCGCCCCACCTTGATCGTCGGTCAACGCACCTGGAACAGCGCCAGCGATGGCGTTGCCAGACCTGTCAATGTGATCTGCAAAGCGCATGAATACGTTGGGCCCGCCACGCGCCGCTAACCGGCGCAAGATCTGATTGCGGGTTTCCGGGTCCGTCTCGAGCAAGCGTTGTGCCATCGCTAGTGCAACGTCTTGGCGGTACCCGAATATCTTCTGGATGCCCGTTCCAATCGCCTCAATACCAATGTTGAATAAGCTGGGACTAGACCGAAATCTGTTCCACATGCTGCCGAGCGCATCGCCGGCAAAACCGAGGTCGTCTTGATGATTGCGCGCCGTTGGCGATCCGCCCAAAGCCACGTTGCGGGTCTGCACCATGCGCGCCTCGCGGTTCATCAAATCGCCAAATCGCTCGGGACGATTGGCAAACACGCCGCCGCGCTGTGACCTGGGTATCATTTCCGACATGAGTTCCTGAATACGCCTCTGCTGAAACAGTTTCGTGATGTCGTTGCCGGCGGTCTTGGGGCCGACCATGTTGCGCAGCGTTTCCGAAAACCCCAGCCGGAACAACTGTTGCTGACCACGCGTAAGGTTTTGATATTGATCAATGCCAATCTCGCTGCCTTGGTTCAGCGCTTCGCGGCCTAATTGAATGGCTTGGCGGTTTTCGGCCGCGCTGCCCCACGCGTTGCGAGCATCAGAATAGATCGTGTTGAGAGTCGGCGCCCCGGTCGTCGGATCGGGCGCGTGGACGTGGTTAAGCAGGTTGCTCTTGAACCCCGTTAACTCGCGAACAAGGTTATTTTGTCCCCCGCGCTGCGCCTGCTCAATCATGTCGTCTAACGCCTTCTTAGAAGCGTCAAACCGCTGCAGATTGTTAACCGGCATACGCTGGGGAGAGTTGTCGCGAAACAGGTTTAGGGCGCGAAGCAATCGTGACTGAAACGGAGCCGGGTATTGCTGTGCCGTCAGCGCCAAACCGTCGAGTGCTGGCTGAATATCGAAAGCGTCTTGATTTTGAAACGCTTGAGAATAGAGGCGCTGGCCTTCGGCTGACTGCCGCTGCTGGATAGCTGTTTCAGTCTGGCGGGCAGTTCCTGACGACCGCAATTGCAAGGCCCGCTCCACATCGTCAAGAACGCGGGCCATCTGCCCATCAGGCGGCGCCGCCGGATCAACCGGCGCAAAGGGGTTTTCAGGGCCACGCTGACGCGCGTCGAGGCGAGTCTTGACGTAGTTGCCAGCCTCACCACCAGCCCTATAGAGGCTGCCGGTCAAGCGCTGCATTGAATCCGACGTATCGGCAATGGCCTCCGGCAACGTCGCCTGACTATTACTGCCAAGGGTGGCCGCCTGCGTTTGTCCGCGTTGAAGCTCAAGGCGCTTTTGTGCCGGACTAGAGCCTTCGTTACCAATTCGTCGTGCTAAGATTTCTTCAGCGGCAGCGTCAGGCCCAAACATGCGCCGCGTAATGGCAGGTGAAATCGTATCAGCGGCAGCACCTAGCGCCCTAGTTGCCAATGATCCGGCAATCGGCAGCCCGCCGCCAATCATAGCGTCCTGCGTGATGTGATCGGTATCCAGTGCGCTATCGAGACGATTGCCGACGCCACCTTCTCCCGCCGCAAACCTGTCGGCAGCTCCTACAGGAACGGCGATAGCCGCCCCTTGCGCCATGCGACCCGCCGTAGTCGCTGCCGGCGCTAACCGAGCAAAAACCGGACCACCAGCGACAATGCCCGTGGCAAGCTTGCCGACTGCCGCCTCTGTTGGGTGCGCCGCGTCACCGGCTTGGCTTAGTGCACGCTGGTAGGCCAATGCCTCATCGTAGGGCTGTCCGGCGCGACCGTTCGTTACCGTGTTGATTGCGGCGTCGGCACCGGCCGCGATCTCGTCAAGCCAGTTGCCAAGGATCGGGATGCCCTGCGCCAAGATCGGCCGAACGTCATAGCCCTTTGCCGTCAACTGCCGCACACGATGCGCTGCCCATAGGTCTTGCGCGTCTTTCTGAGCGGGGACAGGAAGCTTAGAAATCGCTGACCGCGTGGCGTGCGGATCGCCAGAAAAGTCCAGCCCAAAGTTAAGGCTACCCAACACAGCCGGATCGCGCACGGCTTTGAGCGGCGCAACACTGTTCACCTGCTCAGTGTCCGGCGCTGTACCGTCTGCCGTGGCATCAGCAGGGGCGCCGTTCAACTGCGCTAGGATGGCGGGATCTGAGACGGGCTTCATTCTTCGAACCAATCCGATCCGATCTGAACATACGACTTATTGCCGATGGTTTTTCGGGCGGTAATCTTGGGTTGCGCCGCTGTTGGCGCTGCGGCTGGCCTGCCGGCAGTCGAGGCACCCTGATTTACTGGCGGGAAGCTTGGCCGCTGATCGGTCGTGTATGGCTGCCGCATCGCTTGGGCTTTGGCGGCCATCCGGTTGTTGAGATCGTCAAGCACCCGGTAAGCGCCTTCAATGTCGCCATTATCAACGCTCGCCACAGCCTTGTTGTATTGCTGCCGCTCAAAGTCTGAAACAGCGCCTTGGCCCTTGTTAGCGGCCGACGTGATAGCGGCATTGATCTCTTGCAGTCGCGACCGAACAAGGTTTCTTTGGCGCAGTCGTTCTTTAGCACCCGAAAAACCGATTGGTGCGCTACTGACGATCGCCTCGTTGATACCGGAAGAAGAAACCGGGCCAAACACAGCCGGGTCAACACTCGGCCTAAAGGTCTGCTGATTTGTTTTGGGATCAACCACGCGCGTACCAAGTAAGTCCCGAGCACCCGCAATGATGCGGGTCATTTCTTCGGCTTCCTGAGCCTTGGAAAGATCGCCAGCGCGTGCCTTTTCTTCCAAGGTTACGCGCTCTTTCATGCGCGCACCTTCTGCTGGCGACAACGAGCCCGGCGCGGAGCGAACTTCGCCCGTTTTCTTGTTGAACAATAGCCCGCTGTTGCCATCGAGCGACCAGTTCTGATCGGCCGACCCGGCAAGCGCGTAATCTTTGGCGGCTGACGCCTTTTTGGCTGCAATCTCCGCCATGGTCATGTCGCGCTGGTACGGGTTGATGCCGGCTTCATTCATCAGGAAAGCCGTTGCCGCTTTATGGTCGTTCGGGTCTACACCGTATTTGGTGAGGTGCTGGGACAATTGCGGCACGGTATCGTGAACTTTGGCCCACATCGCCGCTTGCTTGGCGGGATCAGGCTCGGCGGCTACAGACTGCGACAGCGCCCCGAACGTCTTGGCTAGACGCTGCTCGTTTTGATAGTCGGCATCCTGCTTCGTTTGCTGCAGCTTTAGGGACGATATGCCAGATGCCATGTCGCCCTGATCAAATGCCGTCGAGGCCGCACCTTGATAGTCGCCCGTTGCCAGTTTTGAGCCTATGAGCTGGTTTTTGGCGCGCGTTCCAATTGCTGTGATGCCTTCCTCAACAGGCGCAAAGTTCAAAAGCGCATTACCGGGGTATTGATACGCTGGCAGGGGGGCATAAGACGGCATAGCCTTAACCTCCTCGTGTCACGGTCGTTTGCCAACCACCAGAACCAGATCCGCCGGAGGACGGCCAAGCGCTGTACGCCTTGGCACCAGCACCAACGAGGCCAATCAGGTTATTTATGCCCGTCGATCGCGAAGCCGCTTGTGCGTTGCCGTAGTTGATCGCGTTGCCGGCAGACTGCGATCCGTAGCCGTAGGCCATGTCAGCCTGACCGCCACGAATGCCGGCTTGCGCGTTCGTCGCCTGATAGCCTTGGCTGCCGGCGCCGTTCAGACGGTCTAGATATTGATTGTAGTCCTGCGACCCTCGTTGCAGCGAAGCACGGGCGGCAGCCAATCGCGAGGCGCCGCTATCAACCATGCCCTGCGCTCGATACCCGCGAAGCAGCGAGTTCGTGGCGTAGTCTTCGTTCTCCGCTCGAAACGGATCAGCAGACTTGTAGTTGTCCATGAAGGACTGTTGCGCGCCCTGGCCATTTACGCCCAACGCATTGTTGTACATGGTGGAGGCTTGCTGCCCTGACTTCGCATAGGGCGAATACAGGTCGTAAGCTTGGCCATAATAGCCGTTGGCGTTGTCATAGCCGGACTTCAGCGCGGCGTCAGATTGCTGCTTGGCTTTGGCGAGGTCGTCGCGCTGGTCATCGCCAAAAAACGAGCCGAAAAAACCCACTTGATCCTCCTAGGCAGCGACAGTTGAAGACGTATCGCACGCGCGCCATGCGGTGCCGTCGTAGTACACCATCACGCCAGTTCCATTTCCTGCACTCTCACCGGCCTTCCGGCCGTTTGAGGCAAACGCGACACGCACAACGCCGGACGTCGGCAATCCTGACACTGTGTAGGTCGGCAGCGGCAGCACCGGGAGTTGCTGCAAGATGCGATACCAGATCGGGCGGATCATGCCGTTGCTATCAACGAACGGCTCTGTCTGACTGGGCAGGGCAATGTTTGCCACTACTGCGCCCCTTGCGGATCGAGCAAGGCGTTGCCGCCTTGCTGCATCGCACCCTTGACCGCATCCATGCCGTACATGCTTGCAGCAGCGGCAATGCCGTATTTACGGATGATATCGATTAGCTTGTCGTCAAACACAACGTAGTTGCGCGTACCGTTGTTGGCGCGTTCTTGATAGGTATGGCCAGGGATGCCGGCGTTTTTAAAAAAATCCGTTACGCTGCTGCTTGGCCCTCGATTGTAATAAGTGCTGGCAGGCCCAACTTCACCTTCGGGCAACACGCGGTCCAAAGCGTAAGCAAGCCCGCCGCCTGTCGTGTATTTGCTCAATCCTTGATCAACAAGGGCGCGTTGCTGTTCTTCCGGCAAAGCTGATATGGCGCTCAACAGCTTTTGTTTGACCTCTGCAGGGTGCTCTGAAACAGCCTTGTCCCAATCGAGCATTTCTTCCGGCTTAGCGTTGATGTTGACTTCGTATGTTCGACCGTTCTTCTCCCGGCCTTGCAACTGCGGATCGCGGTAAAGCTTGGCGTAGTTTTCATCTGATGTCAGGTTGATGCCGACGCCGTAGGTGTTTCCGCCTTCGCCAGTAAATCTTTTAGATAAGTCAAATTTATCAAAATCGTGAGGGGAACCGTGATAGGCGCGGATGCCTTGGGGTTGCTCCCCCTTGCCTTTGAAACCTGGCACAAACGCCATAGCGAGCGCCGCCATATCAGCAGCGTCCGGGGCCTTGCGATCCATCAGCGACGTGCCAACTGATCCAGCCGCTTGTCCCAGCCCATAAGCGCCCATCGTTGGGCTGATCGCTTCTGACACTGGCGCCAGGTAATCGTTGGGGCGCTCTGGTCCTGCTGTCAGCGTGTCGGGGCGGCGCAACAAGTTGTTCTGCAAGTATGGGTTGCGGGACGCCTGCCGCGCAAGGTCAAGCACGTTGTATTCCGGGACAAGTGCGTTCCAATCGCTCATGTTCCCATGCTTTCCACGTCAACCGTGGCCCCTGTGAACCCTTTAACAACAGCAGCCGACACCGAGAATTTAAACGTCCGCCCATCTTCTCGAGCAACCCCGAGGCGATTGGCTTTGACACGAGCTTTTGTGTTGCCCTGCCGACCGATGGCAAACTGCCGCTCTGATGACCAGTTGATGCCGCCGTCCTCGCTCCACTGCAGCATGACGGCCGGGTCGAGGTCTGCCGGTGTTGTCGTGTTGAGGCCCACGCCTGGGATCACGTCGAGAAACAGCGCATTGAACCGCAACCGACCCGGATAGGAATGTACCGGAGGCGTCTGCACCGTCATAATCAGCGGCTGGCCGGCTTCGTCGTAGGTTGATCCTGACAGCTCGTAGAGCTTGGGACTTGCGTAGTCGCCAGCGATCACCTTGTTGCCAAAAATAACCGTAGATGATGCCGTCCAGCGCTTCAGCCCGTAGGATTGCCGCTCGTGCCAAAGCCCTGAGTTGAGGTCGTAAACCCAACAAAACGTGGTGTCTTGGATACCGTAATACTGCCGCCCGCCTTTGGAGTAGGCAAACGACGTTATCAAGGTCGGATCAGACGCGCCCGTAATTGAGCGCTCCACGGCATACGTCGAAATCCGCGTCCCGCCGTACCCGTCCATCCGGCGCACCGTGGCGTCGTTGGCGATCCAGACCAGCGTCCGGTCAACCTGTTGTACGCTGCCAGCGGCAAGGCATCCCGTTTGGATCGCCTGCACCGGAGAAAAGGCGAAGTCTGCACCACCCGTGTCCTGCCACCACTCGATTGATTGTGAGCCAAAGAACACAAGCTCACGCTCGCGCGTGGCACTCATCACGGTCGCGTCGGGGTAGCGCTCTGCCGTGGCGAAGTCCAAGGCGTCGATGCTGAGCGCATCATTGACTGATGTCACGTACCACTTGTCAGAACCCGCCGTGGGCAGGATGAAATAACCATCGAGCTGCGTGATCGACGACGGCGCCGGCAGATCGGGGTCGTTCACGAGGCTCATCACCCCGTTGCGGATCGCATAGTAAAGCCCGTCTGACACGATGCCGATATCGGCTACCGGCGCCCGCCGATTGCGCACCATCGTCACCGGGCCGTCAGTGGGTAGGCCCCCAATGCGTGTGTAACCGTAACCCGTATCAAGCTTGTAGACTGAGCGGCCCACGACGGCATACAGGAAGCCATCAACCACGATCATGGCGCGCACGCCCCCATCAATGGGGAACGTCACGGCGCTTTTCAGCCCCGACACGGCATAGACAGGCCAGCGGGTTTTGCCCTCTTGGCCCGCATCTTCAGCGTGACAATTGATCAGCCGTGCGGCGCCTGCGGCCGGGTAGCGACCCGGGTTAGAGCTGACGCCTAGGCTAATCGGCTTGATCGTCATTAGTCGAGGTGGTCAGCAGCGTACAGGCCGAAACACACACCAAGCGAAACGAACAGCACCATCTGCCAGAAATAGAGCATGTACATTAGCTGATGTTCCCATCTGGAAGCAGCACGCCAGACACGCTGAAACGCTGGCTGGGCATGGTCTGCAGGGCCAAATCGTACTTAGCGCCGGGGGTCACAAAGAAGTCTTTCAACAGCATCTGCCAGCCGGCCTGTGCTTTCGCTGCCGTGATTGGAGACGCTTGCACCGAGAACAACGGCGCAATGTCCATCGCCAGCAACGAGATCACGCCACGGTCGTGCAGTGAGTTGAGCGGTATGGAAGCGTCAAGCGTCAGCGGCAGCGCCGTGGTTGCCGTGTAGCTCCAATAGGTCGCGTACAGCGGCGTCGTCGGCGGGCGGTCATTGGTCGTCGAGTAATGCGCCAGGATGCACGCAAACGTCAGGCCATCGACCGTAACACCATCACCGATGGCATAGGTCTGGTTCACGTCCCACGGGCCACGCCAGCGCGTTGCAGACGGATAAGCGAGCGTAATGCCCCAACCCTGCCAAGCGTACATCATGGCGTTAAGTGCATCGAGCCCGTCTGAAATTGCAGCCGCGCTTGGGTCTTCACCTTCGGCGTAGTACTGCAGTTCTTTGAGGGCGCGCGTAACGGCCTGCCTAGCTGTTAGGCTCATCTGTCACCTTGCGAGGACGGCCGCGCTTTTTCGGGGGCTGAAGATAATTGACGGGCTCACCGTCTGCCAGCGTTTCCGGCTCAACGTCAGGCTCGGCTTCATCTTCGGTCTCTGCCGCGTGCTCCGCGTCAATCGAGGCCTGCAGCAAGCCTTTGAGGTCTTCCGAGCTTTCCGGCACGCGTGGTTCGATCACCGCCGGCGTTGGTTCTGCTGCTGCCCCGAACGTGATCTCACCATCAGGATTAACCACCATGTCGGTCGGCGGCGTATCCTGCCAGCCCTCATTGGCCGGCACGTCGGAGAGAGAGGCGAATAGCTTCGCCTCCCCCTTCCGATACATGAAGACCGGCATTAGGTGCCGGACATGCGGGTCGCGAGGCGCGGATCGATCAGCTTGCGTCCATAGAGCAAGTCAAGACGCCACTTGCTGATGTCGTTCGTCCCGTCATAGATCGGGATGACACGAACCGATAGGCCCTTATAGCTCTGACGCGAGCCGTTATAGGCGGCCTGCGGCATTTCCATCGGGACCACGGCCAGGCTCATCGCGTTCTTATGGAACACGAGGTTGTTGCGGTAGGCCGTCGAGGCTGTGCCGAGGAACGTCAAGGCGGCGTTATCTGCCGGCACGCTGTCGACCGTCTGGAATGCACCCGACGAGATGATCGGCGGCGATACCGTCAGCGTCAGGTTGCCTGAACCGTCAGACGAACCGTCAGCCGTCACAACGAACTGCTGCAGAACCGAGGTTTTGACCTTGGTTTTGGGGTTGACCATGTACACGTTGGCGATAGTGAAAATATCACCAGCCTTGACGCGCGAGGCAGCAGAAGCCGTCCAGCCGTCCGTGATCAGGCTCGAAGTCCACGTATTCTTCGCAGTGTCATAGGTGACGTTCTGCGAGGCACCGTTGACCAGCGGCGTGCCACCGAGCGGACCAACCGTGTGTGTGGGCAGAACTTGGGACATCTTGGTATCGATGCCGCCGATTTTGCCGAGGTCGCCGTCACGGTAGGCCGTGCCAACCAGCGTTGGCGAATATAAAGCCGTTTGCGAACCAACGAGGCCCCAAAAGTCAGTTGGATGCAAACCGGCGGTACGGCCTTCCATCGGAACCGACATGAGGTCAAGACGTTCAGCCGCCTTCGCAAAGCCTGCGAACGTGGTCAACGTCGTACCGGGCGTACCAATCCAGTTATAAGTTCCCTGATACATCTGCGTAAACACGTCGGACGCCATGCTGTTGACGATTGAACTCATCGCAGGCTTGATCACGCGCTCGGACAAGTCGCCAATCTTCAACGTCAATTCCTGGGACGTGAACTGGAAATCGACACCGATCTGCTGGTCGATCGTCAGCGTGGTCTTGCCTTCGATCACGTCCTGCGTGGACAGCGTGGCGCCGGAACGAACCGTAAAGTCAGCCGGGCGACGGATGTTGATCGTATCACCGATCTTGTAGCCGTTGACGCTGTTGGTGAACTCGTCTTCGTGCGCGCGATGCAGGTTTTTCAGAATGCCAAGCTCGTTTTCGAGGATGACAAGTGCCTCCTTCGCGACGATGGAGGCTGTTAGTGCTGTATTGCTCATGGCTGCCTAGCCTTTGATTTGGTCAGCCGTTCCCTTTCCGCCACGCTGCATATTCTTCCATGGTCATGTTTCCGGGGTCTTTGGCCCCAGGGGTAGCACCACCATTCAGCGTGGGGGGAGGCGACGGCGCGGTTGAAACCTTGCGAACAGTCGGAGCGGATGACACCCGATGCTCAATGTCTTTGATGGCAGCGCCTTGAAGATGATCCGGGAGTGAGCTGATGTAATGAGCATCACGCGGATTGTTGGCCAGATAGTACGCAATTTCTGGCGCTTTATCGCTTGCAGCGATAATTTCCGCAGACTTCTCAGTCACCGGCACACGAGCAAATTTCTCAATTAGATCCGGCATCCGATCAGCAACCGCTTCGACTTTCGTCAAAAACGTTTCTTGCTGAGCCCTTAACGCGCGCTCATTTTGTATTGCTGCTGCGGACTGTGCTTCTTCTAGCCGTTCAGCTTTGACCGCTGCACGAACGCGCAAGCTGTCCTGCTGATCGTAGGGAAGTTCATCAACTTTGACGTTGGTGAGCTTTTCCAACTCTGACCGGAGGCGCGCAACTTCCTGCAGGGCGATCGACCGTTCGGCCTCTGCCTGCTTCTTTTGCGCGTGGATTTGAGAAATACGCTCTGAAAACGGTACTTTCGGCTTTTTCTCGTCTGGCTTCTGCTGTTCGTCGGGGGTTTCGGTCTCCGACGGCTGACCGGGCGCACCATCTTGAACGGGTGCGGGCGTTTCCGTTGGCACAGGCTGCAACGGTACAGGTGACGCATTAGGTATGACTTTCGGACCGTCCTCTAGGACGGTTTCCGTGGGTAGATCAGTCATGGTGGTTTGCTCACTGGTTACTTACGGCCGAGGCCGGGGGTATTACGGGCTAGGCGGTATCTGCCCGGGATGCTGCTGAGCTTGGAACTCAGCTAACTGTTGCGGATCAATCGGACCCTGACCGCCACCCGGAGGAACATTCATGGGCGGGCCTGGCATTGGTCCGGGTGGCGGTCCCTGTGGCGGGATTTGCGGGGGCATTTCATCGCCAAACTGCACCGGGAACTGTTCGGCCAATCCCTGCGGCGGAACCATCGCTTGCGCGAGTTTCACCATCGTATCGGCGCGTAAGTTCTCGGTCTTGGCGTGCAGCTCAGCGGCTTTGCCAGCAGCCATCGCCACGTTGATCTGATCCATTTGTTGCTTGACCGGATCAGGTGGCGGCTGCGTCTCGGGTTTGTCAGGATCGGCCAAAATGTTAGGCGGTATCGTGTTGCGCAGGCGCTTCGCAAGCTCGTCAGCACCGGGCCAATCAAAGTTCTTAGCAATCAGGTCGGCCGACACGGCGCCAGCCTGTGGCACGGCCTGAACGAACTGCAGCATGCTGTCGGCGGCTTCAGCGCGTTTCGTCGAGTAGGACTTGCCGACCTTGACGCGAATATCAAACTTGCCGGCCGACAGGTCATTGACCATGACCGGCACGCCACCGACGCCCATCACCACCTGATTGATCGTGACGGGCTCGTGCTCGTTATTGTTGGCGCCCTCATCCGGCATCAACCGAATAACGCGTTCGTTATCGTAGACCTTGGGTATGAGGTCAATCAGCACCCGGCCAGCGTATTCAAGTGACCGCTGCAGGTTGTCGGCAAAGTGATAGTTGGCAACGTCGCTTTCGTGCTGGCGTCGGCCAATAGCAACGCCTGACGTTTCATTCGATTGCTTGCCGAGACCAGCATCATAAATGCCGGTCGTCGCCTTCATATCGTCGGAGGCGATCTGCGCCTCTTGGATCAATGCCGTTGGCAGCGGTGGCGGCGCCTCACGGAACGGCTTGGCGCCTGGCGCATCCTTATCGGGCTGATACGGCAGATACGGGCGGTTGGTCTTTCCTGCCGTGTCCCACAGACCCTTGAATGGCGCCACCATGTTGGGCGTCACGAGGTAGGGCGCCTTGGGGGCTAGCGCAATCGCTTCAGCCGTAGCCGTGCGGTAGTAGTTGTAGAGCTGCTGGGCGTCGCGGGCGAACCGGATCACACCATAGCGATAGGTGCGGTTTTCAAGTGGGAACTCGCCGCCGATCACCGGCACAATCGGGATGTACTTTCCCGGCCATTTATGCGGGCCTGACAGCACCTCGGCGCCAGACACCATGTAGCTCTCAACGTCGTAGGCATCGACCTCACGCGTCTTGGCAATGGGGAAGTAGCCTAACTCCCCTTCACCCCTGCCGGTAATGTCGATCACGCGCCCGTCTTGAAGCTGGGCTAACGTCTTTTTGACCTTGACCTTGCGCCAGTACTCGGCAATCCGCACCGTGTCGGACGTGCTCCAAAAAAGCGTCGTCTCTTTGGTATCAAGCGGGCGCTCGATTGAGACTTCCTGTGCCTTTGGATAGGCCGCCTTGAAGGCCGTGCGCGGGATAACCTCGCTGACGATGCGCCACATCGCGTCGGAGCGATCATGCTCGATGGCCGCCGGATCGTCATAGACGGACAGCGGGTTGCGGATGCTCTTGAACTTGATCTCAAGGTCAAACGCATCGTCGTCGCTGTACTCGGTGACAATCCGAAACCAGCCGATCCCGCATGAGGCTTGATGCTCGGCGGCAATCGAGAACACATGCGTGGCGCTTGAGCGGTACTGAATTTGCCGGATCAGACCGTCGTAAATCTTGGCCAGCTTCGGATCTTGCTGGTCGTCTTCCGGGATCGCCTTGATTGCGAAGTCGGCCTGCCGAATGTCGTTCGTGACCTGACGCACGAACTGCGGCAGCCGGTTCAGCGTCAGCATCGGACGGCCGGCGGCTTCACGCTCGCGCCGTACCGCGTCAGGCCATTGCTCGCCGGCTAGAAACGACAGATCAGACGCCGCATCGTGCCGGTTGTAGCGATCATGCTTCCAGCTATCGTCAATGCGCGTGCGCACCTCGTCAACGATAGCGTCCGCATCAGCCTTTGAGAGCTTCTTCGCGGCTTTGGTTGCGGGCTGCGATGTGTCTTGCATCACATGCCCAACCAATCACCCTCAGACGTTGCCACTGAAAAGCTGCTCCAATCCTGAACTTTGGCGGTGCTCATATCGATGGCAAACGTCAGTGCTGCCGCGTCTCCCAAGTCAGGGGAGAACGACAGCCGCTCTTTCACATGGTCTTTAGGTTCCAACAGCAATTGGCCGCTGGAGTTGAAGCGGGTAGCGCCGGCTCCCCGAATGATCGAGCAAACGTCGCCCTGGAAATCATCGCTGTCCGGCACCTGAACACCTGCGGGGTCGTCAAACCACTGCCGCATCAAATCCCACATCTCTGCGCGGCGGTTGGCATAGGCTTTGGTTTCGTAAGCCTTGGCCCCAAAATTCACCCCTTCGATCACGTCGCCCATGATCTCGCGCAAACGGTCGTAAAGACCGGCGCCGAGACCCGTAGTGTCGATCACCACCTTGGCGGCGTTGATCTGTTTGGCGATGCGCTGGACCTCGCCAGCGACAGCCATCAGGTCGTTGTGATCAATCCTCTTACAGATGTTGCCACCCAATCGGCGGCCCTGGCGGTCGATGAGCCCCGTTTTATCGCCTCCTCCGCGTGCAGGATCAACACCGAGAATGACGGGTCCATATCCTTGAACAGTGCGGTTCTTTCGTGCGGCGATAACTGCGGCAGAGCTGATAAAAGCGTCCGCACCTGACGTTTGAAAAGCTTCATCTGCTGTTGCTGGATACTCTTGTCTAAACATCCAGCAGGGTTCATCAGGATTGCCTCCGGCTAGAACGGCCATCTCGCGGTTTTTGCGCCATGCCCAATAGGTTTGATCGCGGGTCAGGCTGAAATGGCGCTCGTACTGTTCCCAGGCGTCAGGGATCACCCAATCGTCGTCTGGCGCGCGGGTGTATTCCTCATGCCAAAACCACGGAATGAACACGGCCTCGTAATCGCTGTCACCGCGTTCGGCCGCTTTCCACTCAGCATGGAACACATTGCCGATACCGTTGGCGGTACTCTCGAAGATGACCTCGGTTCCGGCCTGATCGGCGACGGCTTGGCGAATACCTGCAGCGTGGTTCTGCGCATTAGGCCAGAACGCAACTTCTGAGCCGTGAAACAATTGGATTGTTTGCGAACGGCCGACTTCAGCACTGCCAGCGGTGCCGACCTTGTAACCGCTATCAAGGCCAGAGAAGAACAGCTCTTTGGCGTTGCTCTTGCCAGTATCTGGGCGCCACATATCAGGGCAGTTGTCATGGAGCCGCTTTGCCATCCCGAATAGGTTGTCGGAGGCTTCGTCCAAGTGCGTGAGGATGAAAGCTCGATAACCGCGCTTATGGGTAATGCGCCAATAAAACCTGCCGGCGATGTATGTGCTGATACCTACTTGGCGCCCCTTCAGGACTAGAGCGCGGACTTTGCCGAGGCGAGCGCGCTGCGCTTCTAGTCGCTCGTGCAGGTAAGCTTGGCTACGATTGAGCCTGAATGGTGTAACGCTGCCAGACTTGGCGCGTATCTTAAGACAGGCACGGGCGTAGTCATCGAAGTCGCGAGCAAGACGAATACGCAGTTCGCGTTCGCGATCACTGAGGGAAGCCATGGCCACCTTCGCTATGGGCTAAGGCCGCTTCGACCTCGCCTAGTGCTTCCTCTTGGCGGTTGATCGTCATTTGGCCGGAATGCTCGACGTTGGCCAAGCGCGGGTGGATGTAGGGCGCAGCAGCCTTGGCGCAATCGATCTTGGTCGTTAGGTCGCCAGTGGTCCGCATGATGGACAACAAGACCTGCAGCGGGGTGTCCCCGTCTGACTTCAAAGCGTCAACAGCTTCACGCACGGCGGCACGCTCTAACGCGGTCTTAGCGTTGGAGCTTCCCTTTGGCCTTCCGGCTCCGGGACGTTTACCGCCGCGCATCTGATTTCCCTGATAGAAAAATCAAAATATCAATCGTTAGCACTTGCCCTTCTTGCCACCCTTGGGCATCGGCATCGGGGCCGGGGCGGGCTTGGACATGCTGGCGGGCTTCATTGCGGGTTTCTTGGCCATTGGTGAGGTTCCTTACTTGCTGGCGAGCGACGTTGCGATAGTGACAATGCCCCAATCCATGAGGCTGCCGGGCAGTCCGTCGATACGGATGCCGAACACCTTAACGCAGACGATGCACCCTGCCGCGACGGCAACGATGGCAAAGACCTGCTTAATGTTGGAGACGAGGCCGTTGAGATCCATTTTCAAGTTCTATCCCCTGAAGTAAGTTTGCAGCCACGCGCAAACGATCATCACTCCAACGGCG
>Ga0114963_10000710_pt1 | contig 22609 bp, 38 predicted proteins | sample C_131016_EF_Meta_FD_87019 | JGI IMG/M metagenome (GOLD analysis project Ga0114963, IMG submission 87019) | Freshwater microbial communities from Lake Croche, Canada to study carbon cycling - C_131016_EF_MetaG | ecosystem: Environmental > Aquatic > Freshwater > Lake | place: Lake Croche, Canada...
AATCGAGAGCAAAGCTCTCAGTAAAAGAAAGTAATCGAGAGCAAAGCTCTCAGTAAAAGAAAGAAATCGAGAGCAAAGCTCTCAGTAAAAGAAAGAAATCGAGAGCAAAGCTCTCAGTAAAAAAACTCTGATTACTATAAATGGATATCAGTGATCAACTCAAAGACCCTTTCTGGGCAGCTCTTTTTGCCGCAGTTGTTACAGCTGGTTACATACATATAAAGAATCAGATGAATGGAGGTCCAAAACTTCAACTCAGCGCCTATGCCAAACCCGCTACACTTGTAGCTCTTCTTGTTTACTTTATAGTTCAGACCGGTTCAGTTCGAGAACACATATCTACTGAACCATTTTAATAAAATAGTAATATATGGTTACCGGTATAGCAGTATTTAATGGAAAAGTAAAAGGTGTTGTAACGTTTACAGAGGGTAAGGTTTGGACAACTATAAATCTAGATTTAAGTGGATTGAAAAAGAATGCACTACACGGATTTCATGTTCACACATGCGGTGACATGTCTAATGGATGTGAGAGTATGTGTGCACATTTTAATCCTTTTAATAAGAAACATGGTGGACCAAAAAGTATAGAGAGACATGTAGGTGATTTGGGTAATATTAAAACTGATGAAAATGAGTTTGCCAGGTATTCATTTCGTGATTCAATGATTAAACTTAGTGGTGACGCAAATATTATAGGCAGAGGTCTTATAATTCATGCAGACCCGGATGATCTTGGAGAAGGTGGGCACGAATTGAGTCTAACAACTGGAAACTCAGGAAAAAGAATTGCATGTGCTGTAATAGGAATAAATACTTAAAGTTTTTGTACCATGTAAATATAAAATGACTTCCGTTGGAACATTCAATGATATGCTCGGACAGTTTATCAATGAGTTGATTCAGACATTTCCTGAGGAAAAGGCGTTTAAAAAGTATCAGACGTCACTCGACATTATGAAAAAGGCGAACCCTCGCAAGTGTGTTGATACGTTTATGAAGAATGTCGGTGCATATTCTCAGCAAATTATGGCAAAGGATGATTCGTTTTTTGGAGACATTGAGGAGCTTCCTATAAACAAGTATTGGAATGACGAGCTTTCTGAAAGTACCAAAAATGCAATTTGGCAATATCTCCAGACTCTTAACATTCTTGGAATGACTATTTCAAATATACCAGCGGAAATGCTCAGTATGGTTGAGGGAGCGGCGGCCAAGTGTGCAGAGAGTATGCAGAATGGGGGTGGTGGTATGGATGAAAAGTCTCTCATGTCCGGTATGTCCAGTCTTTTTTCAAGTATGACTGGACTACTAGGTCAGGAAAAAAACTAGATTAGTATTATAATAATGAGTTGGTTTACAAAACCTTCAGAACTTTTTAGATCTGATAAAATTCTCGTATTCTGGCCTACCGATAAACAATCATCCGCGGAAAGGATAAACGCCAGTACGCGTTTCATCCTGTACCTTGCATGTGTTCTTTATCTATTAAAAAGGGATATACGAGTTATAGTATTAGCCCTTCTTGCAATTGGTATACTCTTTTTATTTTCAAAAAGTGGAACTGTGAAAGAACCCGGAGTCACTGTAGTAGGAACAAGCGACTGTCAAGCTCCAACAAGTGATAACCCGCTTGGTAACGTACTCCTAACAGATTATACGGATGATCCGAACCGCCCCGGGGCGTGTTGGTATCCAACTGTAAAACCTGAAGTTGAAGAGTACCTAGACAATACAGTCAAATTTGGTCCAGCTCGCACACGTTCACCTGTCGCCAAGTATCAGCGAAAGGCATTTGCGAGACAGTTTATAACAGGGCCTGTATCCTCAATTCCAGGTGACCAGACGGCTTTTGCCGAATGGTGTTATGGTAAAAAATGGAGCCCACAATGCCGTAATGATCCAAAACAGTGTGACGCCGACTACTGGGGTGTTCAGTCTGAAGCCTTTGCTGGTCTTGATCCATCTGGTAATATGCGTACAGGTATGACTGGACGAGGAATGTCAAATGGACAAGGAAAGTAATTTTCTTTTGTTGTGATATATTAAATGGCATATCAGCTACAGCCGGGACTTACAAATATTGATAAAAGAGCATTTCCATATGAATGTGCTTTTGACGCAATTACGGTGTATCCTCAACCCAGTTCACTCCACACGTGCTGCCGAGCGAGCACCATGGAGTATGGAACCGCGCCATACATGGCTGGGAAGGGTGCACCAAATGAACTCATGATGCTTGATGATCAACTTCGTTCCCAGAGTACGAAACGTTTTAACAAGGTTCTTATCCGTACATATGAGCGAGACCTCTTCCCTTTACAGGACATGTCTCGAGTTGGTCCACAAAGGACAATGTCATTTGACCCTGGTAGCACTCGGGCTGACAAACAAAATGCACTCTTCACCGCTAGGTATTGTCGCAGTAAATAAAATGTAGTATATTCTAAAGGATGGCTGATCCGTTATCTATAGCTGCAATAATCGGAATTATTTACGCTGGGAGAAAATTAGGTATCTCAGCGCAAGAACAAGTTGATACCGAACAAACCCTTGCAGTTACAAATGAACCAAAAGAATATAACGATGACGATAGTGAGTCTCGAGAACTCGTCTTGAACCATCTTCGTCAACCAGGTATAATTGCAGAACCAGTCAATAAAAAACAAGAGGTTGGAAACTTTGGTGACATTGCATTTTCTCAATATGTACACGGGGAGCCCACGCATGACCTATCAAATCGCATGTACGTTTCAGCTCGTATGAACAACTTGGCTCCGAGTGAAAAGGTGTACGTAGGACGAGGTCTTGGTCTCGATCCAGAGATTCCAGCCTCTGGTGGTTTCCAACAGTTGTACCGTGTCAACCCGAACAATGTTGGAGCGTACAGACTGACACAACTTCCGGGTCGTATAGCTCCAGGTGCTGACACAACTGGTTGGCGTACCGGACAAGTTGGAGAACTCACACAATTTTCACCTTCTAAAACCGCCTTTTTACCGACTCGCCGCCCTGATGTAGGTACTCGCGCTCAGGGGCAGGGTGGTGCTGTCACCGGTACAACCATACGCGAGTCTTATGTCAAGACTATGCGTTCAACAGACCGCGCGGAAACCGGACTCAGAACCGACGGACTCGAGTTTGCACCGGCTAAACGATTTGTACCATTTCAAGAGTCACAAGATGATCCCACCCGTAATAAAGGTGATGGTAATATCGAACAATTTTATCATACAAATAACCCTCAACCAGGTATTCATAGTTTTGTCAGTGGTTACACAAATGAACCGGCTGTGAAGATGATGAACAAGTATGGAACCGGGTCATATGGATACACTGACGCCGAGTTGGAAAAGTATGGTATAAAGGTTGATGATAAACGTTCAAACCCAGATAGACCAGGAAATGCAGGAAGAATGAATGTTCGTGCAAGTCCGCTCAATCAAGGCGGTATGTTGACCGCTGTGCGGTCTGACTCTGACAAGTCTGATAATTATTTTGGACCAATGGATGGAGAAAATGGATACAAGTACGTTGACGCCATGTACTACAACTTTAATGCGTACAAGGATAATGCAGCGTGCCTCGACTTGAATGTTGCAAAGAGGCAACTCGCAAATAACCCACTTGCTCGTTCAATTGCTTAACCAGTAACGGCGTAGACTGGAGTCTGAGGTGCCTTAACCTCACGTGAAACATTGCTGAGAATCAAGTACACAAAAATAGAAAGAACAGTGGTTAGAACTGCGGCAAGGAGTGTAAAAGCTCCACTGGATTTGTTCACCTTGACAACATTGGCAATAACCCAACGAACAACATCCATCCATGCAATGGCGGATGCAAAGCTAAAGCCGGTCACAATCGAGTTGAGGGACAGTGATTCAAAGGTTCCAATAATTGTGCTCATTTTATATTTTACAAGAAAATTATTCATCTCTGAAATCATATTCCTCCTGTAAAACGATACTAACTGTAGTCGGTGTACTGCGTCTGAAGGATCGTTTTAATGGATTTGTAGATACACTACTTACACTTTCAGTCTCCGTCTCAGTCTCCGTCTCATTTTCTTCCACTAATTCTTCATCCTCTTCATCTTCCTCTTCCTCTTCATCACAATATGGAACTGGTAACTCATCCTCATCATATTCTTCTGTAGTAAACTTTGTTCCTACTGATGCAATCCACGCCCTGGGTTCTGAATCACCTATGTCTCGAAACTTTTTAAAGTTCATCTAATACGTTTTATCGATAGAATCTTTAAGCATTATTTCTATAGGACTTTCAGGAATCCAAGAATCCCACGTTTCATTTGATTCATTTATGTCATTTAACAGTTTGTCATCTCCTGAGTATCTTGTAAAAGGTTCGTCATCTTCGTCTACACATTCAATATCACTCTCATCCGAATCATCCGAATCATCATCCTCTGGAAAAAGTGTTCCTGTGTGTTTTCCAACAAGGTTGCGCACTGCATATCGAAGTGAATACCTGACATCTTCTGCTGTGAGTGTGCTTCTACCACATCCTTTGGCATAATTTCCGGCAAGTATCATACCACTTTCGATAACAGGTTGTAAAAGTTCTGTGCACACTTTAATAAAGTTTTCATCCATTTACTTTATGAAATTATTATCCATAAACAAAACTCCCGCGAGTCCGTTTTGTACCCTCAAAATATTATAGGACTTGGTGTAAATATTTACATTGCGTATATTTGGATTTGGTGTAAAGTTTATCCAAAAGTTTTGATTCATGATGCGACTCATATTCACTTGCCCCGTTGGTAAATAATTTTCGGGATCTATAGAAAAACTATAATTGTAAATAGCCATATTTGGAAGTCTTGTGTGATTATTGAAAAACTGAACCTTTCCTAGATATAAATTATCTGCAATTGTAGACGATATTATATCCTCGCCATTAAATTGTAATTCTAGGTTGACAAGCTGTTCAAGACCTGTTGAGGTATTCAAATAATTGAAATAATCATTTATTGCCAAGACATTTGAATCTTGTATTGTGATGAACATTTCTTTGGTTGGGTTTATAAAATATGTTCGGTATCCTGAAAGTTTGGTTATACCAGCTGGTATTACAACAGAAGCCAACTGGAGTTGTGTAATGACATAATCAATTTTTGAACTCTGAATATATTTAACCTCTTCGTCGGCTAGAAAAACATATTCAACTGGAAGACTGGCTTGAAATTGGTATCCTGATACAGGTGCTGGATAAGCTGTAGAGTTTACATTTACAGGAAATCCTACATTGAATGTACTATTCGTTTCTTGAATTGTAAAAAAAGTATCGACGGACGCTCCATATGCTATACTTGTTGTTCCACTCGGAACAGTAAAAGACCAAGTTACACCACCGTTAAAAGATGAAGCATACAAATTAGATATAACTGTATTTGAACATACAATTTGTGAATTGTTATATATTTGTCCATACTTTGGAGAATAAGCCGAATAAGGTCCGGTGACATTTATTATTTGTTTTACAAAACCATCACCTATTTTATATGTATACATCTTACCAGAACTATCCCCTATAACATAGGCTTCTAATATTGGAGACCAAGTTACACTAACATATTGATTAAGTGTAGCATATTCAATTGTCAATGCAAATGTAGTACTTTTAAAACTTACAAGATTATAAAAAAGTCCTAAATCTCTCATAATTGCTAAAAAGTTTGTTCCATCACTTGCAACTTGTAAGAAATTATATGCTGTCGAAGTTCCTGATACAACCTTAAAATTTCCATAGGGACCACGTAATGAATACACTGCATTATTACTAGTACTTCCAGTATTATTTTTACACAAAACAAGTGTAACACCTGTGTTATTTTGGCTAATGCATGTTATTTCTGATAAGTTAGAAGGTGAAAGATATGATAAATTATAATATTGTCCATTTCCACTACTATCATAGTAATAAATATTTGAAGTTGAAGATGCTGGTATACTAGCAAACAAATATGAATACGCTAACCATGTAACAGTTTTAAGTGGTAAATTATAAATAGGTGGGTTTGGCATAGGAGGTGATGGAGTAGTCCATGAAATGCTAGTAGTGTTTACTATATTACCTTGTACATACCCACCCGCAATAAGTTGTTCAAGTGGACGAAACTTTATTCTAACCTCAACTTCTTGACGAGTCAGGGCGCACAATGGAATTGCAAGCGCCTCACTCCTGTTAAAGTAAAAAGGAAGTGGCACTATAAAAGTCCTAGGGTACCAGCCATATGCAGGATTAGCATCACCAGTTTTATATTCAACAGCTGGACCCAGTCCATATAGCCCGCGGTCCGTCGAACCAACCATATAGGTCAAAGCATCTTGTTGAGATCCGCTTATAAAGGATTGATCATAAATTTGCATATATTCACCATTTATACGCTCTATAGTCTGTCCACCAATAACTAAATCAGCGTGCTCTATAATTGCATTTCCAATTGCATTTGTGTATCCACCAGTTGTTAAAGGGGGAAGAATTAAACGAACATATATTGTTCTTATAAGTTGACCATTTCTTGGAATTATAACATTTACCCAACTATCGAAATTAATATTCGTCTGAAAAAATGTTGTATTCAAGACTTCAAGTGCAAATTTTGTATGACGGTTAAACTTTTTTATAAAGTATGTCACATCAGGGTTTCCAGTTAAAAACTTATCTTGTATACCAACAGCCGCAAGCTGTACACGTCCACTCGACATTACTATTAGTATACAATATAAAGTTTAAACCCCTTTATCCTGGAACTAGGTTCCCGAACAACTTGTTATTAATCACAAATGACATGTGAAAAAAATGAAAACTAAAAACCTATGCACACAATAGTAATGAGTAAACTTCAGCTGCGGAAGTTCAACCCCGCCAATATGGCGGATGATAAGATTTGTGTTTTTATAGGAAAAAGAAATACTGGTAAATCTGTTTTGGTAACTGATATTTTATATCATAAGAGACATCTCCCAGCCGGTATAGTCATGTCAGCAACTGAAGATGGAAATCATCATTATAGAACTTTTGTTCCCGACTTGTTCATTTATGGTGACTATGATCGTGAAGCAATTGAAAGAGTTCTCGCACGCCAAAAAACATTAGTTAGTCAGGGTAAGACAAATTGCGGAGCGTTCATGTTGCTTGATGACTGCATGTACGACCGAAAGTTTATGAAGGATGTCTGTATTCGGCAGTGTTTCATGAATGGAAGGCACTGGAAAATATTCTTCATGTTGACCATGCAATATTGTATGGACTTGACCCCAGACCTCCGAGCCAATATTGATTATGTTTTTGTTCTTCGTGAAAATATTTTACAAAATCGTGAAAAGATTTTTAAAAACTTTTTTGGAATTTTTCCAACTTTTGAAATGTTCAATCAAGTTATGAATTCGTGTACAGAAAACTTTGAGTGTCTTGTTCTTGATAATACTTCTCGTAGTAATAAGATTGAAGACTGTGTCTTTTGGTACAAGGCGAAACTACACTCAAATTTTCGTATAGGATCTCCAGCCCTTTGGGAATACCACCAGAAGAATTACAATCCGAGACATGACATGGAACCTACTCAGCGTCAAGAACAGAAAAAGAAGGCTCTTCCAAGCGTCACAGTCGTTAAAAAGAGATGAAATTAAAAAAATCTACGAACAGTCTCGGGTCTTTTTGGTGGATGCGATCCGAGTTCAGGATCTGGTTCAGATTCTCTGGCAGCCCCATTTTTGACAAGTACATCGTACTCTATAAACATTTCATTTATGCATCTATTGTCATCGTATACCTCTTTCATATTCATAAGTTTTAATAACATGTTTGTCTGCTTACCAACTTTGCTCAGGACTATGTCGTATAACTTCAAACCCTTTGTCTGTTTAAACTTGTCAGATGCAATCATCTCCTTGTCAATGTGAGCCTTTACACTGTTGAATATTTCGTAATCAACATTCATTAGGTTCAGGTACTTGTCCTTGTTTGTCGAAATCAGATACAGTGCATTTTGACGAAGAGGAATAGGGAGATCCATCTCGGTCGAAATGATGCTCACGAATGTCGTCCATTCCTGTTTCGTTTTTATAAAAATTTCCAGTCTCTCTTGGATTTGATAAATTTTAATGTACCCAGCGGCAATCGCAATCGTGAATGTCATTACGGTGAATATAATGTTCAGGACTTTATTCATGTTTGAATATTGAGCGACGCTTATAGACCCGGATGCGGTTGACAATACGAGTCCCATGATTGTGTTTGCTCGTATTATCGCCCGACATTTGAAGATTGAGTACTCGAGAGCCTTTATACTGAAACTTGCAATGTTCAACCAGTTGATAAGTGTCCTGACATTATTTGGGGTCCAATTTTTACCAAATGTCCTGTCAATGTCGGTCATCTATACTTTTTCAATTATTAATTTTAAAAATAATTGAAGATAGTAAAAATGCCCTATGTACCACCTCACAAACGAAAAGTTGAGAATCGTCACAAAACTATTATTGTACCAAAAATTGGTAATAATTTTGTAGTTTTCCAGTACGCCAAGATGAATCCTAAAACTGGTAGAAAGAATATAACATTTCCAGGTGGCGGTTGCAAGAGACACGAGAATCAGAGAAATTGTGCATTACGAGAACTTGCTGAAGAAACCGGTATACTTGTCACGCGTAATAAGTTGAACCCTTTATTTTATTTTAAAAATGCAAATCGAAACAATTATAAAAATTCTAACCGTAATCAAGGTGTTTCTGTAACAAATCACTATCACGGATTTCTTGCTCCACTGAATAGTACGTTTAATAATGTTACCAAAACATTTAAAACATCTACATTACGCAACAAAGAGATGAATGATGTATATCTCATGTCTGCAAATAATCTTTATAAATCTAATAGATTGTGGAAATTTACAAAGACTGCGCTTACTTTTATTTGATAAAAACTTGTGAGTTATCAATGGATGGAATAAGTACAATGAACTTGAATGATTCTGACAATGGAATGACGCCTTTGTTTCCACCAAATCCTCCATCTTCAAAACAGCCCTCTTCTGCGCCATCAAATCCTCAACAAAGTTTTGTGTACCAACCTCACAAAATTGAACCCGAACCGCCGACATTTACACCAGAAAAAAATAAAAGTATATCAAAAGAAATGGACTCTACACCTATCAGCGATATCATGCCCGGTGAGGATATGCTTGGACCAGCTGGCGGGGGTCCAGATCCTCGTTTTATGATGGCTCAGCAGCCATCTTTTGTTCAGCAGCAGTACCCCATTCCCCAGGGATACCAGCAGCAGCCGAAGCAGACTGTTGCTAGCAAGAACCCCATGAATCTTACAGATGAGCAGATGGAGGCACTTCTTGCAGGCGTTGTCGCCCTGTTAGCCTTTTCTGGTTTTGCTCAGGACAAGTTGTCAACTATGATTCCCAAATTTCTTGACGAAGCTGGAAAACGTTCCACAATTGGAACCATTCTTACAGCTCTGTTAGCAGCTGTCATCTTTTACTTTGGTCGCCGATTTGTTATAAAAGACTAGTAACATTAGAGCCATACATGTTAAACTGCATCGAAAAAACTCCGAGTGCCAGGATAAACACAGTAAGTGGAATCACATTGAGAATGACTTGATTCTTTGTTTGTGTAACGTAAATCAAAAACAGTGCCACTGCCAGTGAAATAGCCGAAGCCGCCATAAGAACCTGGTATGAAATCCAAAAGCTTCCGTAACGACAGAGATGGGAAATAAGCGTCGGGTACAATGTCGTCAATAAAAACAGAGAAACAACTGGGTTTTCTGTTTGATAATACGATATAAGAATTGGCATTAACATGGCGAGTGTCCACAAAAGAACTCCTATAAAAAGTTGTCCCCACGATGTTTGCATTTTAAAGTATACAAATAAATTTTTACCGATTACTGAGTGCAAAGTACTCGATTCTTAATCCTGTATAAACTGTCCACAGAATGATTTACGCTGGGGTATACGTTCGTATATACCCAAATTTGAACACATATCTCGTAATTCTGAAAAGTTTTTCCAAAATTGTTCAGAATGATCATACTCTTCCACTGTTGAGTGACTCAACTCGTGTAGCAACACATGAAAAACATCATTGGAATCCCCGTCGAGGCACAAACCAATTTCATACCCCTTGCTTGAGTTGTATCCTAGATCTCCAGCCTCTCTACCTGTTATAACAATTGGTTCACATAACACACGGAACTTTTCCGGGACTGTATCCATATTTTTTTTTAAATAAGATCTCAGAATACCGTATCGTCGTTTCACATCCGTTAGAACATTGGGTTCACGGGTACTCATCACAAGAAATACACAAATAACCAATAAAATAACCAACAACACTACAGTGTCCATTATTATGTACGAACAAAAATAAATTGTGAGTACATTTTTGAAAGAGAATTTCCTGAAAGTGGTGTCCATTCTTGCAAGTGAATACCTTGTTCCCAAAGTTCGGTAATGAGGAGATCCTTGTACGCAATGGGTTCAGATTTGGCGCCATCCGCATAAAACGGTGTATCAGTCAAACAAACAAAAAGTTTTTCACCAAAGTTTCCAAAACCGGTATCATCTTTACGAATCATAAAATTTCCAAGTTCATCTTTGAATGGAGTACAAAAGAGTACACTTTCCGAGTCTGGTATGACCCCTATTAGTTTTCCATCGGGTCGTAACCGATCCTTGATTGCGCGAATACTATTTTTGAAGAGACGATGACTCTCAAATATGTAATGAAGTGAAAAGTTGTAGCAGATGACATCGTACTTTTTATTCGTGGGACACGCGAGAATATCCCCATGGTAAAAGGTGGGTATAATTTTCATTTTTGACGCACGGGACCTGGCTTCGGTTAGGGCACTCGCACTTGGATCGCACATGTCAAGTGTTCTGACACCTGCATGAGACCATTTTTGCAAGTCACCACCAAAGCCACAGCCGACATCCAAAACACTGCTTCCGGGTTGGGTAGCGCTTTGGATGAGCTGACGTTTTACCATGTTGTGGTAACTTCGAATCTCTTCCATCTCGTTTCTTTGATAACTAGTTGATGGTGTCTCTAACTAGAATTTATTTGGAAAGTTTCTTCGGAGTTTCTCCTTGTTATTATTTGAAAGTTTTTTAATAGTATTATTTGACACATTCCCACCAGACTCTAAAATATTTCTGACAATAAAGAGTCTCATTTTGTTTGGTGCAAAATTACGTTTTGCCTTTTCGTATGCAGCTTTATTACGCCCCTTGGCACCTCTAAAGTGTCTCTGCATAGTCACCGTTGCGTGAAGACGTTTATTCATGTTATGAATGTGTCCCAAAATACCCCATCGATACTGTTCATTAGCCATGAGACGTGCAATCGTTCGGAGACGTCGTTCGGATGGATCTAGACGACCCGGTGTCTTTTTGACAATTGTACGCGCCTTTGCAATTCTCGAAATTTGACTCGGTGTGGGAGCCTTGTAAAAGTGTGGATTCGAAAGGTTTAGTTCGCGTGTAAACTTGAATGTAGGTTCTTTTGTGTAATATTTTGGTGATGTTGACATATATTATACAAATATTTTATTTTGTATCCAAGACTGTTTCACTAGGAAAACACAATGTAAAAGTATTCATTTGAATTCAAAGTAAATATATTTTTTAATAGTTGACATATCATCGAAATCATAAGGTGTATCATTTACTAATAAAATATTTTCATCTAAATCATACGGCACATCATTTATTAAAAAAATGTTTTCATCTGGGTACAATTGTACAATTTTAGTACCAACTGGAAGCATAGTGGCTATAAACTCGTTAGCATTTTCGTCGTACACATCAAAACACCCATGTTTCAAACCCGGTTCGTCGCGTAGACTTATATGTACTGTTCCTTCCATTTCAATAACACCATTCTTTACCACCATCCACGTAAGTACACCGTTTTTAATGTCGAAACAGAGGTCCCAGTATCCCTTGATTGAAAACTTTGGAATTGATGAATAACCATACATTTTCGCCTTGAACGAGTCATATTCTACAACTGGAAAATCATCTGACAATATGAGACTTGCAATAAATGCGTTACGGTACTCTTCGGACATTACAACTTTGATGGTATCTTTGTCAACTCTAAAAGTTTGCTGTACTTGCAAGTTGGTATTGTATAATAATTATTTCCTGTTTCGGTTTTTATTATAAGAATTATTTCAGTTGGTTCCATTACTGTTACTGTATTTTAAATCTTTATAAAGTACATAAATGTGGATTTCTAAAGGGTATCCATCACATCCATCACGTGGTTGGAATAAAGCTCAACCAAAAAAGTCCCTTTATGATATTGGCATGGCTCACACAGTGTATTTCAAAACTTTTTCTTTTATTAATACATGAAGATATTGACATGGAATATATTAGCAAATGAATGGATCAACAATAAAACATTAATTCATGATAGGTCAAAAAGATTTAAAAATATTTTTAAAATAATTACAGAACTTGATCCAGATGTTATATTTTTACAAGAAGTTATGAAAGTTGAACATAATAAATTGGTGAAATTATTAGGATCAAGTTTTTATATTTCTGATATAGTTTCAATTTGGGGATCTGAAAGTGGTAATGTTTCCATATTTAGAAAATCAATGTTTAAAAAAATTATACACATTCCACTAAAGTTTGGTCTTTATTCAGTATGCGACGATTACAACTTTTTTAATGTTCATCTCGATGACATATCTATAAAAAAACGTTATAGTCAAATGTATGAAATAAATACATTGACATTAAACACTATAAAATGTGTTATCGGTGGAGACTTTAACCATCAATACAGTATTAGGAGTCCATTTTATAAATTAAAAAATTTTAAAGTACTTAATAAAAAACAAAAAACATATTATATTGGTAGAAAAATAAATATCGATAATATTCTCATAAAAGGTTTACATGCAAAATTTATACCACTTCATTACCCATTTGATATGAATGTTATTGGTTCAGATCATTTACCTTTATTAGTACTTTTTTCTTTTAATAATATATGAAGAGTTTATTTATTATATTGTTGTTATTAATACTTGTTTTTATATTTTTTAAAAAGCCTAAAACATTACCTATTTTTAATACTCTCAAAGATTTGGAGGCGTCACCTTGGAAGGCGTATTTTTTAAAGGTTTACAAAGAACTTCCAGAAGAATCAGACTTTCCGATTCGGATAGAAGACTTTTCAATATTATACAAAGATGTTCCTATTGATAAACCTAAAAAGATTCGTTACATTGGATTGTGTCCAAATGAAGATGGGCAATTGTACAATAACATGTCAATCACAAATGATCCACCTGATACAACTTGGATATATCATTCGCCCCCATTTAAACCACTTTCAGGTCTTGTAGAAGTGACTCATTGTTCAGATTCTTTTATAACAAATTATGAAAATATTGGTATGTGGATGTACCACGCACCTGGAAGTGGTATATATTTTGATCTTGGTAAAACAATTGTATTCAAATATCACAGTGACGCCGTAAAATACTTTTTAAATAAATCTTGTACAGACTGGTCTTTGTTACACGGTAATATAGAATGTACTGGAGATTTTACAAACATGATAAATGTAGCAAAAAAGAATTATGATTCCATTCAATTTTTAAATCACGAAGACATGAGATGTGGCAACACGGGTGTTGAAATAATAGCACTCAATTATATTGGCGATTATCCGTGTGGAAACCAGTCTGGAATTGGATTATTCAAAACTGGATGGAAAGGATCAAGAGAATGTAAATGCGATCCAAAACAACTTTGTTTAAATTGTGATTAGTATTTTTTATATTTAAGTAAGAATACTCCTACAATTGTGAGTAAGAGACCAAAGTACTGATATGGGTTATCCAATCTGTCGCCTAAAATAAAGTAAGCGGCTAGAGATTCTATTATGGAACTCATACCATCCCACAAACCGTTTATGAGAAGAACATTACCCGTTTTAAAACTCCATATGAGAGCAAATATAATACCAACGTATCCAAGTCCTCCGAGTCCAAGACTAGTTAATGTACCAAATGTCGCATAATCCTTCAACATGAAATCCCCAAAAACTTCTAACACTGAAAGAATTCCAACTCTTAGAAGACTCATTTAATTTTACACATTAAAAAAAATCTCTAAATCATTTAAAAATGAATAAATAGTTTTTACATCTTCTTCAAATTTGTTTAAAATATCAACTGTTCCTTCTTTGAGTGTCTCTTCTGCGTATTTTTTCTGTTTTTCAGAATCTCCATACGCAAAACCTTTTGTGATTCCTAACAAATATTTTTGTGAATATTCATCTCGACTCATGTTTTCAAAAGGATAAATTATAGGAATACATCCACAAATCATAGAGTAGAACATAAACATTGTTTTCGGATCGTAACAGTAAAAATATTTACTATTATTAAAAATTAAATTAACTTCATCATGACTTCCTTGTACAAGTATAGAATTGTCCTGATGCATAATACAAAGTTCTTTATGAAACCTGGGACCTTTTTTAATCAGATAACACGTGTTATTTCTTACACCTAAATTATTTTTATATACTGGATTTACATAAACTTTACGCAATTCTTTTCCTAAAATCCTCGAAGAACTATTGGTCCATTCATATACCAAGTCTCTAGGTCCAAATGTTTTATCATGATCAAATGGCATTTCGGCTCCTAAATTTAAGAGTATCCATCGTACAACTTTGTCTAGACCGAGTGGATTTCCGGTAACAACTTCTGGGTATACAACTATACTTTCATTATCAAAAGTACATGCATAACTATTACAAATTGGATTAGGTGTACGATTATTTTCTGTATTAACAATTTCAGCATAAAATTTATCGGAAATTTTATTTATTGTATCTGCGATATTGAATATAGCAACTATACCCCCACAATGCTCATTATATTCAGCTATATAAAATAATATTCTCTGTTTTCTATTAGGCTTGTGACCAATATGAACACCTCTTGTATGATAAAAAGCCATTATATCTAAATCACTCATATTCGAGTCACTAAAATACTTTTTTTTATAAAATTCTAAATCAAAATTGGTATAATATTTATAAAATGATTCCTTATCGTAAATAAAGTAAGGTTTTTTAGTACGTTCATAAATTTCTTTAAACATGTGAAAATTTCTTACATGTTTTATAATTAAAGCACTGGTATGTTCCCCTAAATCAATTCTTTCAAAATATTTTTGGTTTATCAATAATACAGAATCCATATTATACCCAAACTTTTCCATTAACTATCAATATACTATAAACTTTAAACTACAACTTGGAAGATATACAAGGTTTTAATTTTGATGCATCAAACACGTAATTAAATTTACACGAGTGTTGACTTGGTAATCTATGAGACGTACAGTAAAAGTTTTCACATCGGCATTTGCACATCGTTTGTTCTATGATTGTAATACGTTTACCACACATGTAACAACTATTCATTTTTTTAAAATAGTACACGCTGCTGCTATCAGAGTGGCTAATGCGAATAAAACTACAGGACCAGGTGGAGGAGGCGCAGATGCATACATTTCATTACTTGAAATTTTTATCTTTACTTATAATAAATGGATTTTTGGGTCATTCTGTTAATAATGATAACTTCAACACTAATGATTGCGTCAACTTCAATAAGCATACAGTGTATTAATGACAACACAAAGAACAATCAAAAGTTTTCTATTACAATGCTAGTTATTTCAATTCTTGTTTTGTTACTATCATTTTGGTTGACGTTTGAACACTTTAAGAATCCTGTTTAGAAAACCGAAAACATTCAAACAACCTACTCGTCCGGTTTGAAAGTTCTGAAAATTCGTCAATTGTATAACTGCCCCCCATTGATTTATTGCATTTAGAGCAAATTGGTCTCAAATTTTCCAAATCTGTAAGACCGCCTTTACTTTCCGGAATATTGTGACCAACTTCAAAGTTAAAAGGTGTTATTATGTTTTCACACCATTTAACATTGCATTTATGTTTGAAATTTTTGTCACCTAGATAAAGAAGCCAGACTTGTTCGCGAAGAGCCAGTGGAATCTTTTTCTTCTTTGTCATATTGTATAGTACAAAATGTTCTTTAATTGGAGAGGGGCACTTATAATGTTATTTTTTGAGTATTTTATACTTCTTAGGGTGTATCAACGTAGTAAAAAACTTGAGATGATTTCACTTGTTATAGCTCCGTTAATGGTTCTCGTAGCTGGAGCCTTTGTAGGAAAAGACCCTGTAAAACTCTTTTTTGTGTTTGCACTTATGGAACTTCCACTTTCAGTAATGGGTTACAAAATTACACCAGATGCTTCAATTTTGGAGAGGGTTATAATTGCATCGAGTTTTGGTGTAGTGTCTTCAATCGCGTAAATAACTTAAAGTAATAACATTCACTATTAGTAACAATGTCTCTCGAGCAAACGTACACAACCGTTCCAGGACAAGTCTTTGCATGCATGTCTGTTGTTGGACCCGAGTGTCCCCAGAAGAATGACCAGTTTGGACTGAAAATTTACGGCGCTTTTCCAACGCGTGAGGAGGCTGCTAATCACGCAAGGCGCCTTCAAAAGGAGGATGCGACATTTGACATTTACGTTGTTGACATGTACAAGTGGTTGCTCATCCCTCCCGATCGCCTCAAGATTGATGACGTTCATTACAATGACGAGAAGCTCGAGGAGATTATGTCCAAGTATCGTGAGAATCAGGCTCTAGGCACCAAGATGTTTGAGGAGCGCAAGCGTGACATGATGGCCAAGCCACTTCCCGGAGACATGCCTTACATCAAGCCTGGTGATGAGAATTCTAAGTATTACAACAAGCCGGACGAGGCTCCTATCAGCCACCCTGCCGAGGTTGTCGAGTGCCTTCGCAAGGAGAAGCCCGATGCACCCATCGAGGACCTCATCAAGGAGGCTGATCTTATCATTGCCGAGGAGATGAAGGAGCGTCAGCGTGAGAGGGCTGCAAACAATGGTGGAACGACACTCAACCTTGTACCCGAGGAGGCGTGAATAAAATAAATGTAATAACTAAAATGGGACTCGTCTCGATAATACTCAATCTTTTTACAATAGGTCTAGTAGCTCTTGTATTTTACATTACATTTCTAGCTTTTAATAAACGAAAAGTTAGAAATGAAACACTATTAGAAACATTTAAACGCGTGTGGTCATCGGATAAAGAAGTTAACAACTCACTCAAGGGACCTACATATGGGGACTTGGGTTCGTTTGTAGGACAAGATTGGCAAGAAGTTCCAAGTATCCTTATAAAAGATGCAGATTCTCAAGACTCTTTATTAGAGTTTATATCGCATGGAAATCCAAATTATATTGGCACAGGTGGACCCACTAAGTAGATCGTATAATAATAGGAGTTGAAATACTTTTACCCATAAAAAAAGCTAATAAAACAGCTGAAATAAACAAAATCCAGTGTGTTTTACCAAGTTCAGAAAAAACATCTTTCTTCTTAACTTGTTCTAATTGAGGAGCTGGTGGACGGTAATAATACACTGGTTCGGGTTCGCGGTAGAATCTAGGTTTATCTTGTTCCACTTCTTCGTGTTGGTGAGATGTAAATGGTATAGAATCATCTATAGGAATAGGTAAGTCAGACTCCATTCATAATTTTGATAATTACATGTTTAAGCCTCTTCTTCATCTTCGAGATCATCTTCGTCGTCATCCACAACAAATCCTTTTAGGTTTCCATTTTCATCTGCGTCATCATCAGATTCTTCATCAGAATCTTCTTCTTCAAACGAGTCATCCGAATCATATTCTTCTTCCTCTTCGTCGTATTCATCTTCCGCAAAATCATCTGTTACAGTTTCAACTGGTACATATTTCTCAGGGGGTTTGGATACGCGCCCTGAACGGGTTACAGTAGCCATTTGTAACACTGTTAGTATATTTTTTAAGTATTACAAAATCATTACAATTTTTTCTTATTTGGGTATAAAATATCATAGATTTTGGTACCTCCGTTCATTTCAAGTTTATGTTTTCTACCTGAAAAATCTTTACAAAACCCAAGCACTCTGCCATCAGTTGTTTCACAACGGCAAAAACATTTTTGGTAAATATATACCCCATCTATAATAATCTTGACATGATTTGAATTGTGATTTCGTCTAATATTTTCACAATACCTCGAAGTTGATTTTACAAGGTGAAGTTTTCCATATTTGAAGAGAGCGAGCACTCTCGTATCTTCGTTTCCAGTCATACTTTTTCTAATAAATGTTTCAATAAGAGCGAGTAATTCGGAATCATCCACTTGATTTTTAGTCTCCGCCTTTGTAAAATCTCCTTCTCTAAATGTTTTACGAATTGGCTGACAAAAAATAACAAGTTCTGGAATCTCAACAACATTTGAATCTTGACTTCTAACTGTCGAAGTGAGTAACTTTTCCATGGTTATTTCCTGTGTAGTGACTTTTAGAATACCTTCAGTGTACTCAAAAACTGGGAGGTACTCACCCTCTGTAAGTTTTCCAGATTCACACTGATTACATCCTAGACCCTTACACTCCGAGTGTCTAGTTCGTTTGTGTGACCAAGGTAAACGAAAACCACTTCCTTTTGTTCCAATTGAACCATATACAGAAGAATCTATTATATTCACCCAATTCTTGGCTGAATAAATCTTTTCAAGTGTATTTACAACGTGATGCATCAACTGAAGAGCACCAGTCTGATTTACGACAAGACCGCACCAATTTAGATGTATTCCGGTTTTTATTTGGTTGTCTTTTGACTTGGGTTCTGCAACTGATACAAGACAATTCTTCCCACCAAATGTAGCAACCTTGTCACATATAATTTGAGTGATTGATTTGACTTGATCGAGTGAAAGACATTCATCATCCTTGTAATCAATATCCATAAAAAAGTTGTACGTTTCAGTTTTTTGTTCTACAACAAAAACTTTTTCGCCTGCTTTTACCGATTTGATGTAAACCTCGTAAAATTCTCGTAATTTATCAAATGGAATTGATAGGACACCTCCGTCCATTAATACATGTGATAAATTTCGTGTGTTGTTGAAACCATTTGATTGACACCATGAACGTAACATTCTTCTTATTACTAGTGATTTTTAAAACTCTAACTACATCCAAGAAGCTCGGCCAAAGTTCCCCTTTCATCATGGTCTGATTCTGGTTCTGGTTCTTTTACAGGTGTTTCATTTTTAATTGCTATAAGAAGATCAACAATAGACAACTTGTAAAGTTCCTGAGCCTCTGGAGACTCGTGGTCCAAATTTCTAAACTGACACAATTTCTTGACAAAATGAACCTTGTTCTTCATTATAATGTTATAATGTTAAAATTTTGTGTTTTTGTCGAACGTATCAAATCATAAAACTTTGGATTTTCAATTATATTCTTTATAATAAGATTCCATCTATTCTTTTTATTAAAATCTTCTAATGTATCAAATGAAATATCATCATTCTCGTCATACGCTTTTTTTATACGGACACCATCTTTTTTGTTTGACTCCATACGAGCTCTGTTATCATGAAATTCCTGTATTATTTTAGCTTGTTTCTCTTCTGTAATATCAACATTTATGAGGTACACATGATACACAAGAGTAACTATTACACCTTCAAACCTATCCTTCTTTATCTCTTCTGGTGACCTATACGTACTTTCAAACTGAAATTCGGAAAATTCTCCATTTCGTATTGAAAATGTTCCTCTCGTCTCTTCTTCTAGCTCTCTGAGTCCACATTTTAGAGGATTGTCAACCTCAGACTTTTTGCAACCACCCGTCACAAAGATCCACTCTTGGTGACGACTGTCTCGTACAGTTAAAAACTTTGTATCTCCTGTATCAGTTTTTAGTACAGGTATTACAATTGCTTTGTGTCTTTTTTCTAAACGGTAACTCATCGAGTCTACCATATGTTAATAATTTATTACTCGGTTTCATCCGCAACAACCGTAGTTGAAGTTACGGGTATTTGAACCTTTTCCTTTTTAAGGATTGGTTTGGAAACTGGTGCAGGTGTGGGAGTCTCGAGTAGTTTCTTTATATCAAGCTTGTTCTTCTGGTTTTCGCGGTAAAGATAAAAAGTGGCAATAAGAGCAACTGCTACTGCAACCATAAGCATTGTTTCTTTATTCATAGAGAACATTTCTAAAAGTACCCATTTTATTTTTAAGCTTGTATAACCGCACCTAAAAATTCTTTGGGTGTACCCGCGCATGCATTTGATGGAGCTTTTTCGTTAAATTGCAACTCGTAGTACCTCTCGGCAGGACATTTTGTGGGTGTACTTGGAGGAGGAGCAACGCGTGCCACCTGAGGAGTTGTGATGTAATTTTCGAGACGTCCAGATTTTGGATCATATGTTAATAAAAATACAAAAACAATAATCACAACAATCCAAATGAGTTTGTTCATTTATTGTACTCATATATTTTTTACAGAGTCGTTTAGTTGGCGTACATCAAACCACCCATACCATTTTCAATCTTGAGAATATTATAATTGACTGCGTATAAAGTTCCTAACAAGTCCGACGTAAAATCAGCGCTTGAAACGAGACGAGCCGAATCAATTCGGCTAAAATTGAGTGTTCCAGTGGGCTGCAGTTTCGACGTATCGAGACAGAATGGAAGCAAAAATTGTGGTTGACCACCTGAATTATTAAATGGAACTGTGTAATAATTTGGAACAAAATTGAAGTGAGGTGTAATTGGTTTAGCTTCACCAATATCAACACCGTTTATTTGTAACAACATCGTCTCTGAAGTTCTAGCACTAGAGTCAACAGTACCAGCAATAAATTTGATAGGATGATTGAACACTAAATTCTGCATCTTGTTACCAGACGGTGTCGCCTTTTGAACCTGACAAATAAGATGATTTTGTGTTCGACTGGCAAAATCTTCGCGCTCAACAACATCTAAAACTATAAAATTTGCCCATGCTTCAAAAATATTTGTAGTAACTGGCGTATTCCAGTAAATACGAATCTCAACATTGTGATACTGAAGAGCAATCAGAGGGAGAGCGGACTGCCAGTTTTCGCAAAACCAAAAACGAAGGGGGTACGCATAACCAGTAGTACCTACACTAGTATTTGGAAAAGATGCCTCGTTTTGTGTTGATGAAATAAATGGATCAGCTATAAGATTCATATAATCATTTGTTTGAGAATCAATCACTTGACCACCAATAAGTATATCAATGTGATCAATGTCATTATTAGTGAATTGTGTTTGTGCTCCGGTTGTTGAATTCTTTTTCGTGAGATACACGTAACTCACCATATCACCCCTTCGCTCTAAACTGATGGAGGACATACCAGAGGTATTCACAGCTCCCTGGATAACTTGACGCTGAACAACATGTGCAAAGTTTGTGTGACGCTTGTAATTGTTTCGAAAGAATGAAACTTCTGGTTTTCCAGTCAACCAAGCATCTTGTGCACCAATGGCAACGAGCTGAGTAATACCACCAGACATTTATATGTTACGCAGATTTATTTTTTTAGCAAATTTTTACTCAATTTTTTCAACATAAATTTTTACGTAAAGTATGAAATCTTAGTGTAAATGAATTATCCTCAGCTCCATTAAAACTCAGTAATCTGCCAAATTTATCAGTCCAGCTGATGGTTAATCTATCTAATTTCCGAATTGGATAAATATAATCCACTTGACTATCAAAATCGTTTGCTTTTCTAAACCGTTTAATACACCCACTCCCTACATCCATAGGTATCATACCAAATGATCTATTTGCTGTATTATTGAAATTACCGGATGTTGGATTTGAGTTTGGACTTCCTTGAGGTGCGCATTCGTTGAAAAGTGTTCGTAATTCTTGTATATCAAGAAAAATTTCATCATATGCGTTAAGATCAACAACAAAATTTGATTTAATAAACCATTTACCAGTGTACCTCAAATTGTTAGAGTATGGCGTCGTTGAAGAATCTGTAGCGTTTACACTACAAGGGAATGAGAAACCTAACAGAGATGCTAATTCTTCCGTCATTACATTCATAGTAAATCCAGTGTTTCTCGTAAACAAAAATTTACCTTCATTTGATAAATATGAAATACTAACATTTGAATCAGTATATGTTGCATTTACAATCTCTGTAGCTAAACCACCCGCACTATAAAATCCAATTGGAATAGTTTCAAGCACTACATTGTTTACTGTGTTAGTTTTATTCGTAAAACCAATTACATTCGTACCATTATTTACATTGTACATTGTATTTGGTACTGATGCATACAACAATTCCACGTTCGTAATATCCTTAATCGGCGTAGTGAGATAAAGAGTATACGAGTTTCCGTATGGGTTTATGTTTACATCTCTATTTGTTGACGTAACATATAAATTTTTTACTTCCAAGGGACAATTCATTATTATTAATTACGTTGATTTTTTACTGAGTGCTCCGCACTCGATTTGGGTACTGAGTGCTCCGCACTCGATTTGGGTACTGAGTGCTCCGCACTCGATTTGGGTACTGAGTGCTCCGCACTCGATTTGGGTACTGAGT